>PDWJ01000170.1_pt1 | contig 96387 bp, 84 predicted proteins | sample 1430881 | NCBI WGS metagenome assembly PDWJ01 (sample SAMN01162460, study PRJNA174530) | Oral metagenome, whole genome shotgun sequencing project. | biome: Marine environment; feature: Marine mammal; material: Swab sample of the gingival sulcus; isolation source: swab sample of gingival sulcus...
TCAATTTGACACGGTTTTTCAACCGATTTTTTAATGTTCAATGCTTTGAGTTATAGCTCAAAGCTTTTTGTCAATTCCGACTTAGCGGAAAGTAAAGTTCCCTAATCTTCATTAAATAAAGGAAGGTACCATGAGTCCTAAGAAAAAAGACAAATACGTAGATCTGCGCAACGAATTAGAAGCCCTGCCCCACATCAGTGCGGGACAAGTGGACACCTGGATCGACTTACAAAAATCCATCGACAGCACTAGAGATTACCTCATCCGCGCTGTGCCCGAAGCCCAATTTAGCATTGATGAAGCCCAAAAAATTCTGGGTCAACGCACCTACACCCTCGTTTTCTTTGGTGGTACCGGTGTAGGCAAGAGTACGCTCATCAATTCGTTGTTGGGTCGTAATTTATTGCCAACTGGTGCAGTAACGGCCGTTACTGGCACCATCGTCTACATTGAACAAGCCAATAAAGACGAAGCTGAATCCCTGGTATTGAGCTATTGGAGCCGCGAAGAATTTGCCGAGCGTGTCCGTCGCCTTTGCCAACTGGCCGAAATCCCTGGTTTCGACATCACCAACGACGGTGAACGCGACCAAGGCGAAGAATCCATCAACGCCATCATCGAAGAGAGCAAAGGCTCCGCCAAAACCGAACGTGACGAATACCTAGAAATCCTGCTCGACTGCATCAGCTCCTACGACAACAACAAAGAGCTGTTCAAAGCAGGCACTCCGCCCCCCGTCAGTTTACCGCTAGAAGATGAAGCCTCCCTCAAGCACCTGCGTGAAGATGGCTTCAAAGGCACCGACAAACGTCAAATTCGCCTGATCAAATCCGCCACCTTCCGCATTCTACCCAAAACAGGCATACCCAACTTGCTCATGAACGGCTACCTGCGCATCGTCGATGTGCCCGGCTTAGGCGCTGGCATGAAATTGCACGAAGCCATCACCCTAGAAGAAATGAAGCGCGAAGACGCCATGGTCGTGCTCGTCACAGACGCCGGTCGTCAACGTGTTGACGAAATGAAATCCATGTCAGCCGTCAACTGGATCAAAGAAAACCGTCTGCATGGTCTGTCCGCAGGCGATCTAGACGAAGCCGCATCTAAAATCTTCCTGGCAGTCAACGGCGGCAACGTGCGGCAAGCCTTCGACCGCTTAAACTCTGGTTTGCCAGAAGCTGAACTAGAAGTTAAAGAAGTCACCCGCTACATCTCGCCCAATTACTGGGAAAAATACAAAGATCGCGGTCACAATCGCCCCTACTTTCTGGTGATGGCTCCCCCCGCCTTGTATGTGCAAGACCCAGACAATGCCCCGCAAGAATTCGCCAGTGAAACAGAGCGCATTCTCAAAGTGTTCTCTGACCAACTAGGCAAAGTAGACAGCGATCCACTAGAACCAGCCACCAAAGAAGCCCTGCTCCAGTTAAGCGAAGTAGAACTGCTGCGCGAACGGCTCGTTGACTTCATCAAAAGCGAACGAGTACGCAGCCAGCTGCGCGAAGCAGCCACCCGCATCCGCAATGCCCTGCAATCCTTGCGCTTCTACTACGAAAAACAACTGGCAGCACGCGGCGTGCAGCCCCCCTTCGCCAACAGTTGGGAACAACTGCAAGAACGGCGTTATGAAAACGTGCTGCTCCGCCAAAACAAAGAACTGCCCCGCGCCTTCCACAACGCCTTGCTCGAACTGAGTATGCGCACCAACAGCGACGGCCGTTTTCGTGGTTTGCTCCGGCCAACATTAGATGGCGTCAAGGGCATGGTCCAAAATTCCGTTACTCGTGAAGTGGAAACCCTCCTGGAAAGCTACGGCACCGAGCATTGGGATGACCGCGATGTCACCTACGACAACTTAATTTGGGGCACAAGTGGTATCGAAATTCCCATCAAACGCATTCTCTTCCAGGTAGAACTGATCATGCAAGATTCCGTATCCCAATTCATGCCAGAAGTAGCAGACGTGATGGGCGCAGAACTGCAACGAACCCTGGAAGCCCACGAGCTTTACAGCCGTCTAGAACGCGCCAGTTACGGTCAGGTTTACACCTACACCCTGCCGGGCACCTCTGAGGAAACCTTAGCACTCGAAGAAGCTTACCACGCCATCATCAATCGCGTTGGCACCAACTTCCGCCACATCTGCCGTCAGGCAACGATGTATGAACTGATGAAACCGAGCCGTTCCGTGCATCAAAAACTGGAAGAAGGCGAACAACAGCTGGCCTTGCCCACCAATGAACGCCTGCTAGACGTGGCACTGCACGGACCTGAGGCCGTGCAAAAGGAAATCGCGGCCAATCAACCAGCTCCAAGCAGCAACACCCCAGAAACGGCCGTTGCTGCAGAACCTGCCGAAGAAGAATTTGCGATCAACATCCTGGACGAACCCATCACACCACCAGCAGAAACGGCTCCAGACTTCGACATCAGTTTCTTGGGTGAAGAAACAGCAGCACCAGCCATGGACACCCCAGAGCTAGAAACCAGCTACGCCGACATGCTAGACAACGTCGCCGTGAAGGTCAACCGCATCTTTGCCGCCATCATCGACGACCTATTCAGCGATGACGAGCTGCTGCCACGTTTGCGCCGCCTCTTCTGGCTGGAAGCCACCAAAGCAGAACGTGACTTCAACAACTTAATCGTGAAACCGATGCTCAAGCAGCACGACCGCAACATTCAAGACCCCGAGCTGCGTGATGCCATGGAAATCGATCTAGAATCCGTCTCCGACATGGAAGAACTGATGCGTGTCTGGGAAGGGTTACACAAAATTGAAACTGGACTAGTAATTTAATCATGGTAAGGAACGGAAATTAAACAAAACGACAAAGTCATTTCCTTACCACCCCTAAGGAATCTTTTCAATGAGCAGTGACAATATTTTCGGTAACATGTTAGTATCATTTTTCATACTTTGTTTGTCGCTGACGTTTTTCGTGGTCTTTATCTGGAGTGTGATTTGGGCCTATAAAGATGGGAATGAACGCGGCAAACCAGGCTGGTTAGTCGCCCTGATGGTATTTTTCGTTTCCTGGCCTGCCGGTTTATTTATCTGGCTCGTTTTCCGGCCAGAAAAAACAAGCAAAGCCACACATGCTGGAAAAATCATCGAAGATGACAAGTATCCAGACCCAGAAGACCTTAAGTAACAAACCGTAAACAGTCATCGGTAATCAATGTTAGACCGATCACCGATGACTGCGAACCGTTTACCGATAACCGAAATGGAGAAATCATGGGAGAATCTTCCCCCAAGCTCATTCAAACCATAGACAACCAACATTTGGCTCTATTCGCCCAACGTTTGCGTGATTGGTTGCTTACAGAATCAATACAGGATGTGGAGGAAACAGGCGCTTCGCCTCAGGTCAGTGCCAACCTTTTCACTGAATCCCGTGCCAAAGCATTATTAAAAGCCACCAACGCTGTCGATGATGCCACCTTGCATGATTTTGCCAGACTGGTCGAACAAGAAACGGCCGTTCGCCTGGCCTTGCACGACATCACCAACAACAGCGGCCTCGCAGACAAAGACGAAGTGCAAACCTTGGCTGCTGTCACCAACCAATCGTCAAGCAAAGATCAACAATCGTCAATCGCTTGGCTCTCTTTGAGCATGGCAGCCTTCGCCTGGAAAAGCGGCTATCCCCTTAACCAACTCGACCCAGCCACACCACCAGAAACATACAGCCCCGCCGGTCAAGCCGTCAAACGTACCGCACACTTTCTGCGGCAGCAAATTCAACGCAGCGCCACCGAGCGAGACAAATTAGCACGCCAACTCAGCTACAACGAAGCCATCGCCACAGACACCACCCCCAACTTAGACAGCCTGCAAGCAGCAGAGGTGCAACCACCCCTGCCCCCTTACTATCGACCTCCGGTACCCGTCAACTATCCTGAAATGTCAAATGAAACCGTCTCCATTAGCCAAGATGAACCAACACCAGAACTGGAACCAGACCCCTTCCCCCCGGTAACAGCCTCGCGCAATGCAGCCATAACCATCACCGAAGCGGATCTGGATCCCGGACCATTACCAAACAATGTCACCCGCATGCCTGCCATCCGTGTCACCACAGATCAGGTGTATCAATCAACACCCAGTTCATCAGCCCCATCAAACCAGGTCGTGACACCTGGCAGTGGCTCCCAGGCTTATACAAACTTCACTGAATCTGTACGCCAAACCTTTGGTCGAAAAGAGCCAATGGGCACAACCAAACTGCGCGTATTGGTGCAAGAATATCCTGATGGCCCCGGCTTGTATGGCCTACAAGTGCGCGTGACCTGCCAGGGTATCAAAAGCTACGTGGCAGGCACGACCAATAGGGACGGTAAACTTCTATGCGAATTACCAGTGCGTCTCAACTCTGGCCTGACCTATGACGTTGATGTCACCTGGCCACGTGAAATGAACAGCGAAATCGAACGCAAATCAATCACGCTAAACGCAGATCGCACAGAGTTTAACCTACCGTTTTACAGAAAGATAAATAGAAGCGATAAATGATGGAGAACCGGTTAAAGATTACGCCTGAGGATCTAGAACCGCAACACAATCGCCCTCCTATCGTGGCTGATGCGTTGAAGATCACACTGGATGACTTAACGGCCGTTCCCCCACAAGAGGCCACCTCACCCAATCTCAATGCCTTAGAAACATTGATGTTCAACCTGGTCAACGCCGCCCGTCAGGAGCATATGCCGCGTTGGCTGCCAACCAACCAACTCAAATGGCATCCTGGTTTGGCGGCAGTAGCTCGCGGACACTCAGCCGATATGCTCAAACGGCAGTATGTAGAACATCTGTCGCCAGATGGCATAGATGCAGGCAAACGCATCACCCGCTACGGCATCCAATATTTAGCCTGTGGCGAAAATATCGGCATCGTTTACGGCGCCGCCAGCCACAGCGAAACAGGCATTTACGAAATTCAAAGCACATTTTTGAGCCAACCACCTGGCCTCACAAACCACCGGGGCAATCTACTCAATCCAGTGTGGACTCACGTGGGTATTGGCATCTCTTATCTTTCAAGCGGCGCCCTGGTAGCAACACAGAACTTTATTTCAACAATTTAAAGACAAAAGGCCAACGATCGAAAATCGCAATCCCACAACCTTTCGCGCTTCGTCGTTGGTCCTTCATCAACAAGGGAATTTATGACAGAGACCACTGAAACCATCATCATTACCGACCCAGACAGCGACCGGTACCATACCTTTGGCTACATTAGCTGGTGGCAGCAAGAAACTGTACGCGAGGCCACTGTGCTAGTCGTGGGCGCGGGTGCGCTGGGCAACGAAGTGCTTAAAAATTTGGCGCTCATGGGCATTGGTAATCTTTTGATCGCAGACTTCGACACCATCGAAGATAGCAACTTAAGCCGCTCCGTACTCTTCCGTGAAGCAGACAACGGTAAACGCAAAGTGGATGCTGCTGCTGCCGCTGTCAAGGAACTCAATCCTGATGTGAACGTGAAGGCATGGCATGGCGACATCAACTTTGAACTTGGCATGGGCGTTTTCCGCCACGTTGATGTCATCGTGGGCTGTTTAGATAATCGGGAAGCGCGGCTCTCCATTGACCGTTTTAGCCAGGCGGTTAATCGGCCCTGGGTCGATGGAGCCATCCAAGAGCTAATGGGCATCGTGCGTGTCTTTTGGCCTGGGCGTGGCGCCAACTATGAAAGCACGCTAACTGATTACGATTACCAGATGATCAGCTTGCGCTATTCTTGCCCGTTGTTAGCACGACAAAACCTGCTCCAGGGCAAAGTCCCTACCACCCCCACGAGCGCGTCCATCGTGGCCTCATTCCAAACCCAAGAAGCGCTCAAGATCATCCACAACATGGAGGTAGAGCCGGGCGTGGGCTTGCTCATCAATGGCTTAACCAACGACATCTACAAGACGGAATACCCCGTCATCGAAGAACGGCTGCATCCCGCATTGGAGCCGCTCATCGAACTCCCTGACATCAATTCCAGGGATTCGACACTGAGAGATTTATTAACGGCCGTTCGCAAGCATCTAGGTGAAAAAGCCATCATCGAGTTCAGCCACGAGCTTGTCATCAGCATGATTGATCCCACCACCGACGAAGAAGAGTTCATCTTCAAGCATATGGCACGTTTGAGTGAAGACCAACTCAACTCCCCCACAACCGGCGTTCAGCGTGAGATGAAGCTTACCCATCGCCTCACCGGCGACGAAGATTTCCTCGACAAAACCTTAGCAGCGGTTGACTTCGCCCCTCTGAGCATCATACGTGGTCGCAACGGGGAAAATCTGGCATACTTTGAAATTACCGGAGATAAAGATACTTTTCTTGTCTTCGAGTAAAATATCCGCAGCTTGCATCCAGCAACTTGCAACCAAAATTCACCAATTTACGTAATAACTGTTGAATGCACGGTGTAGACACAAAAAATTCTAAACAGTAGACACCAGGCAGCAAACGCTTAGACAACATTGGAGGCAAAAACAATGGCTAGCATTAAAGTAATTATTTATGATCCAACTGGTTCCAAGAAAACCCCGGTAGAACTCCCCGGTGACGTACCAATGCGTCGTCTGATCCCAGCCCTCGTGAGCAAAATGGGGCTGCCCACCAACCAGGGTGCCAATCCTATCACCTACCGCCTGGATCATCGTTCCTCAGGCAAACGCCTCTCCGACGACGAATCCCTGGCAGATGCTGGAGTACAAGAAGACGATATCCTCAGCCTATTCCCAGAAGTAACCGCAGGCTAATTTTAAAATGATGAATTAGGAATGATGAATGATGAACGAGGCTGATCCTTCAGCACGCATTGTTCATCATTCACCACTTAATTTTGAGGCAGGCATCAATGTCATTTGACATCCGTGAAACTCGGTTGCGCAACGATTACAAAAGTATACAAGACCTGGTCAATCGCAGTGAATTCATTCGCGTTCTCACCACCGATGGGGCTCCGCCAGAGAAGTATCTCATTCAATATACTTGCAAAGGCGTTGAAAAAATCAAGGCAAATGGTGAGCCTATCCTGCGAACTGACCACAAAGTCAGTGTGTATTTACACGCAGAATACCCGTTGAAACAACCGCAACTCAAGTGGATGACACCGATTTTTCATCCAAACATTCATGTGACCGGCGCTGTGTGCATTGGCGCCTGGTGGGCAGCCAAAACCCTTGATGAACTGCTGCTAACGCTGGGCGAAATGGTGCAATACAAGAATTATGATCCACGAGATCCAATGAATTCTAAAGCGGCTTCGTGGGCTTTACGCCACAAGAACCTGTTCCCTATCGATAGTCGCAGCCTAAAAGGGCAATCTCTCGAAGATATGATTACGCTGGGGGAAACGGAGACGGAAGGCGATGACTTCGGCATCAACCTCCTCTAAAACGGCCGTTCCAGAGCCAAGGCCGACCGATTCAGGGACTGCCCCCCATCCTGGCGTGCCACAATTACCGCAACAAGAACCACCGGTTCTCAGTAAACAAGCGGTGCTGCACGGCACAGAACCCGGAGAAGTAACAGTGATCATTGGCCAGGCAGCCCTGGCACAAATTGACGCCCACAGCCGCAGCAACTTACGCACTGAATTGGGCGGCGCATTGCTGGGCCGCGCCTATTGTCATAACGGGCAGGTCTACGTCTCAGTTGAGGCAGCTGTGCCCGCAGTTAGCGGCGATCATGGACCGCTGCACTTCACCTTCAACGCAGACACCTGGAACCAGCTGCGCCAAGACCGCGAAAAGAACTACCCCAATCTGGAAATGGTGGGCTGGTTCCACACACATCCCAACCTGGGCGTGTTTTATTCTAGCGATGATGTCGTGGTGCATTCAGCGGCGTTCACCTTGCCCTGGCATGTGGGGCTGGTGGTCGATCCGGTGCGCCACGAAGCCTGTTTCTTTGGCTGGGAAAACGGGGAACTAATTCCCTTTGCCGGTTTTTATGAACTGTTAGACGGGCAGGACACGCCATTTGTTGACTGGCGGGTGGTGCGTACTTCTGTCTGGCGTGATACTTCTGAAGCGGAACTGGCTCAGAAGCAAATGGCAGCCCATGACAAGCAAACGACCGTGTATGCTCCCACCACCCCCAAGCCCTCCTTTAATCCGGGCATTGGGTTGATCGTGGGCAGCATCGGTTTGTTACTGACTCTGCTCGTGCTAGTTGGCTGGGTGATTCCGTTAAGCCAAAAAGTCAACCGATTGGAAAACGTGGTTCTGGCGATGGCGGACGAAGCATTGACTGACACGAATGTTGCTGCCTGCCCAGACCCACGACTGCGTATCTTGAACCCCATTCATGGCTCTAGCTTTCACGTTGGCACTGAATTAGAGATTGTGGGCACAGCCAGCCACCCGAAGGCAGTGCGTTACCAAATTGAACAACGGCCGTTTGACTCTGAAGCATGGCAGTTACTGAAAACGATACGCCCAGACAAGAAACTCGGCCTTTTATCTACCTGGGATACGGCTGAATTGACCCCAGGCGTGTACGAAATCCGCTTAACGGCCGTTGATCACAACAGCATCATCGTGCCCAACGCGACACAGTGTCAACTTACCATTGAACTGGTGCCCTAGCAGTGGCAAAGCGGCACAGGTGCAGGGCGGCAAAGTACGTTACCTGCATCTCTGATAACTAACTGACTATTCGACTACTGGACTATTACTCATGACTGACGAACTTGTTTACGCTGCTCTCATTACAATTTCTATACCGGAAACGGGCAAATCTGCGGCCGTGACGGTGGTCTTGACGCCGCCAGATAATGTGGATGTAGATGGGCAGGTTAAACCACTCCCCGAATGTACGCTCAACGATTTGCAGGCTTTTGCTGATGAGCTAGAAAAAGATACCTGGGACGCTTACAGGTCAATTTCCCTGCTCAACCTGGATGAACACGACGACGTTTCTATCGAAGTCACGGTCGTGGATCGCAAAGGAGCCCCATACTCATTGGCAGGTTCTTGGCGCAAGCAGGCGATCATCATTCCGGCTCACACCGACATTGACGATGACGACGAGATTCCCGTTCAAGCTGAGATTGAAGCGCCTGAAGAGGAAGTGGTCATTGCTGCTGAAATTGAAGCTGAAATTGAAGCTGAGAAGACAGAGCCAGAGCCAGAGAAGGCGACTAAACCAGACGCCGTTGCAGAAGAAGCTGAAGCTGCGCACTCAGAGGCTGAAGAAGCTGAAGACACCATAGAGACTGAAGAAGCTGAAGAGACTGAAGAAGTTGAAGAGACTGAAGCGGCCAAACCTCAAGAACTAGAAGTGGTGGTTTCTGAGTCAGAGCCGGTGTATGCTCAGCCAGAAGAATCAGCTGGCGCCAGCCCAGATGATGTGATCATTGTGCCGAGTAAGGCACGAGTTCGCATTGCAGGACGCCGTTTACCACCAGGCACTAACACCTGGATGGCCACTGATGTTCTCATTGACGAGCCAGCTCTCAGAGCAGCACAAGCTCATGCTTTAAGTAGCCCTCGGCGCGAGGTGGCTGGCGTTCTCATTGGTCTACCGCCAGAAAAACAGCCTGACGGCCGTTATGTGGTGCATATTATGGATACCATCATCGCTAAATACACGGTGATGCAGGGTGCCAGTGTGACCTACACACCGGAAAGCTGGCGCTACATGAACGATAAATTGCACGAACGCTACCCAGACGAAACGGCCGTTATGGTGGGCTGGTATCACACACACCCTGGATTTGGCATTTTCCTGTCGGGGATGGATCAGTTTATTCACCAAAATTTCTTCACCCAAGTGTGGCATGTGGCATTGGTGCTAGACCCCCACGCCAAGACAAGCGGCTTCTTCTGCTGGGACCGGCAAAAGACCCATGTCAGCCCCATGGAATTTGAGTGGCCCCATTGGGCATCTCAATCCTGGTAAACGGGAATGATGAGTGACGAGTGATGAATGTCATCCCGTTTGCTCATTTTTTAGGACAAACAGCTCCCAAATCATGTATAATGCTGCTAAACTCTTTAACTGACCACTGATCACTGCCCAGTGACCACTGTTCACTAAATATGGAAGAACAAGAACTACCGCCCATCCACATAACGGATGATGATATAAGTGAAGCCAACCGCTTGAGTTTGCACTGCCCGATTTGTGCTGGGGCTGTGGAAAACAACGTTAGAGATGCTGCCATGCGCCCTGTCGTTTGCTCTAAATGCGGCACGCTTTACCACCGTGCTTGTTGGGAGCAAAGCGGTGGCAAATGTGCCATTTTGGGCTGTGAATGCACGGAGTACTACGTTTACGGGCGTAATCAAGACCCGGCGCTGACCATTACGTATTCTGATTTACCATCGCCATCTGTAAACGGCCGTGGACCAGGCGCCCAAACCAAGCGCCTCAAAGCCCAACAAGCCCGAGAAGTTGAACGCTTGCGCCGACCTGGTTTTTGGCAGCGCCTATGGCAGTGGCTCCTCGATCAAATTCAAATTGGATAAACGGTGAGCAACGGTTAGTGAACAATCAACACACCGCTTCCCGCTTACCCACCACCAACTACTAGCCAATGATCCGCCCTCTTCGTGTCAGCTCGCAATCTGCTTTTCTGGAACAGCCATGTGCCTTGTGTAAGGAGGGATTTGTGGCTGGTGACATGATTGTCATTTGTCCTGAGGATGGGGCACGGCATCATGTGCATTGCTGGGAAGCGAATGGGTCGAAATGCTCTGCTTTTGGCTGCCATGGTAACGGCCGTTTAGTTACCAGCACCCAGTCAGACACCGTCTTTACAAACGGGCCGCGTGTCGCCCAATCCCCGCAAGAAGAAGGCGAAAACAGCTCTAAAGTTCGGGTAATGCCCAGCAGCAGCTTAGGTTGTGCGCAAGGCTGCCTGATCATGAGTATCGCTCTGGCTATCCTCATCATGGCCTTTAGTTGTTTTGGCCTGTGGGCAATCGCTGATTATCTGATGATCAACGTGTTTGAATTCAACTACCGTGTACCCTTTGAAGGGATGATTCTCCCGCTCCAGTTTTTCTTGCTCGCCTCATAATTTAATCTGCAATCAAATTTGAAAAAACGAAAAAAACGAGAATCAGCCGATTATTTGTCCCCAACAACGGCGGCTATCACACCGAATATTAATAAACCGACCAACACGCGAAATAGATTGATGTTTAAATTGATGCGGAGATAACCTAATAACCAATACAATGCCGCGCCTATTACTGCACCAACGGCAAGCCCCACCAATCCACCTTTTAATACCCAGTCAGGTGCCGTGAAGATCACGCCCAGCAAACAACCAGACAAAACCGCATACAAGATGTATAGAGCAGCATTCAAAATGGCCTGTCCAACCACAGGATTGTCTAACCCATTCAGAATTTCGCCGAAAGATGCCCCGGTCATGCTCAACACCTGAAAAATTTGGTACCCAGCCATGCCTATGCCAAATAAAATCCCGATCAGTAAAGCACGTCCCATGGCATCAGGGATATGAACGATAGGCACAACAATGGCACCAATCACCAAACCTGCCACCAAACCATTGATTGCGCCTGTGGTCAAGTCAGTCATCAAATCTAACATAATACTGGCAGCAATCCCTATTCCAAAAGCTTTTGTTATCATTATGGATATCATTAGAGCACACTCTTTATGCTTAAATTTATGATGACCAAATTATAGCGCATCCTGATTTTCTGCGCTTTTATCTTATTTATAACTTTGCACTGAGAAGCAGTTAACAATCCTCATCGTAGATTCGCCTATTCTCATACTTCGTGATAAAAAATGAGGCTGCAAACAGGGTTGGTTAACGATTAAGGTCGTTACTCCAAACCCTTTATGAACCGTTTAGGAAGACGATAGAAGGAGTTGCTCCGATGAAACAGATTGTGGAGTGTGTGCCCAATTTCAGTAACGGCCGTTCCCCCAAAATTTACAACAGCATTGCCGATGAAATCCGGTCAGTTCAGGATGTTCACGTTTTAGACGTTAGTGCTGATCCCGATCATAATCGGACAGTTATCACTTTTGTAGGCACCCTCGAAGCAGTTGAGGAAGCTGCTTTCCGCGCAATTGCTAAAGCAGCACAACTCATTGATTTAGATAAGCATCAAGGTGAGCATCCTCGCCTTGGCGCCACCGATGTCTGCCCCTTTATTCCGGTACACAATGTCACCATGAAAGAATGTGTGGCTGCCGCTAAACGAGTCGGACAACGAGTCGGTAAAGAGCTTGGTATCGCCGTTTATTTATATGGCAAAGCCGCCACCCAACCAAGTCGAGAGAAACTGTCTGTTATCCGCAAGGGTGAATATGAACTTTGGAAAACAGAGGTAGCTACCAATCCAAAACGGAAACCAGATTTTGGTCCCGCTGAACCCAAACGGTGGGGGGCAACTGTCATTGGGGCTCGTCCATTCCTGATTGCTTACAATATTTATCTGAACAGTGATGATGCCGCTTTGGCCGACAAAATTGCTAAAAGCGTTCGCTTTATCGGTGGCGGTCTTCGTTTTGTGCAGGCGAAGGGGTTCCTGGTTGAAGGACAGGCTCAAGTTAGCATGAATCTGACCAATTTCAATAAGACATCTATGTATCATGTTCAGGAAATGGTACGCCGTGAAGCTGCCCGCTATGGGCTGACCATCACTCATGCGGAACTGGTCGGACTCATTCCGCAAAAAGCTTTGCTGGAAACAGCCAAATGGTATTTACAAATTGATGAACTTGATGATAAGCAAATCTTAGAATTTCAATTGCAAGAAAAGCAACAAGAGACAGCATCTGACTCCTTGCCTCTTCAATTCTTAGATGATACGGCAGCAGCCCAGGCAACGCCAGGAGGCGGTTCGGTTGCAGCATTGGCTGGGGCTTTGGGTGCCGCTCTAACACAAATGGTAGCGGGACTCACCCTGAACAAAAAGAAATATGCCAATGTTCAGGATAAAACAGATGCCATTCGTGTTGAATCGATTCGGTTGCGCAAACAGTTAACCGCCGCTGTTGCTGAAGATGCGGCTGCCTTCGACCAGGTGATGGCTGCGTATCGAAATAAAGGACTGGATAAAGCAGAGCGTGCGCAAGCAATTGAATCGGCCACAATTGGGGCAGGTGAAGTGCCTTTACGGGTGGCGCGTCTCAGTCGTGATGTGGCGATACTCGCCCAAGAAATTGGGGCAATAGGGAATGTCAATGCGGTCACGGATGCGGCCGCAGCTGCTTATATGGCATTGGCCGCGGTTCAAGCTGCTAGTCTGAATGTGCGTGTCAATGGTGCCGGGCTTGCGGATCAAGAATTGGCAAAAGCGTGGCAAGGTGAAGTAGCAACTTTAATCGAGGAAACAACAAAAATAGCGGAGCGTGTCGCCGCCACAGCCAGTGAGCGAGGCGGTTTCTAGGTGTATGGATAAGAGAACTCATTATTTTGTATTGAAGCCAAAAAAACAAACAGGAAGTATTGTTGCCCTTCTAGGAAGTATCTTCATTTTATTGGTCTTAACTGGCTGTCAACAGAATATTGTGGCAAATATTGCTGAAGTTAGTGAGGAAAACGCAGCGGAGGAAACGGTTGCTCCCACGTTCACTCTCCCTCCCACGGCTACGGCTGCGGCCACAGATTTGCCCCTGCCAGCGACGAGGATCATCATGCCGCCCACATTGACGCCTATTCCGACATCAACCCCTGCTGTTGCCCACACAGAGACGGCAGCGGCTGTGGCGCAAGAGGCGGTTGTTGGTATGGAAACGGCCGTTTCCATATCAGCCTCACCCGAACCAACAGCTACCGCCACGGCCACCCCCATTCCTACCTTCACGCCCCCGGCTTTGCCGTTCACTTCTGAGGAAGAACATTACTGGCTAAAACGACCTATTCCAGAAGGTGGCACCGTGTGGACCGACAAAATTTATCCGTATGGCGGCACCAAAGGTGGCACACTTCGCCCTCATCACGGCGTTGAGTTTTATGTCAACCACGGCACTCAAGTGATAGCGGCGGCCAGCGGCACTGTCGTCGTCGCTGGTAACGACAACGTCATTGCTTATGGGCCAGAAACAAACTTCTACGGCAACCTGGTTATCATTGAGCTTGACACCGAATTTCAGGGGCAGCCCGTTTATAACCTGTATGCCCATCTTTCAGACATTTATGTGGCTGAAGGCCAACACGTTGATGTTGAACAGCTTATCGCTCTCTCTGGAGCCAGCGGTATAGCGGATGGACCTCATCTCCACTTTGAAGTTCGTTTAGGGCAAAACAACTATGGCACAACCTATAATCCGCGCCTGTGGCTCTACCCGTTTCCCGATTATGGCACTGTGGCAGGGCGGGTCATCCGGGGCAATGGCTCATTGGTAGAGGAAGCGCCCATTTCTATGGATCGGATTGATGCAGATTCCCATTACTTGGCGACCACATCATACGCGGGCACCACGGTCAATTCAGATGCTCAATGGCATGAAAACTTTGTGATTGATGATGTACCGATGGGCTATTATGAAGTGATCGTGGCGGTAGGGAAACGCAAATTCAAACAGGAGATCTACGTTTTCCCTTACCGCACCAATTTTGTGGAAATCATGATTGAAGATTAACTACCCAGATGGCTGCTAACCATTTGGCGATGAATTAGCTTGGCTGGTCACGACACAGAAAACAGGTTGTGATGCTGTGTGTCAATTCGCTGCAATGAAAAATGGAACTGGTGGTTAGCCAGTTTAGCCAGTGGTGTTAATCAACCCGGAACAGGCCTAGTTGTGCCGCAATCAAGCGATCTAACAGTTTATCGGGTAGCCAACGAGGCAAATACCAACCGGTAATTTTTTTACGTGGGACGGGGTAGCGCGATTTCGGATTTTTGTTGAGCAAGGCCGCAATGACTCTGTTGGCCACTGTTTCAACAGGGATGGCTGATTCCTGGCGATCTGTTACCATTTCTTTCTGTATTTTGTCTAACACAGTGCCAAAATCTGTGTCACGATAATGTGCGGTATGCTCGCTGGCTTTGCCAATGATAGGGGTGCGCGTTGTGCCGGGTTCCACCACAGACACATCAATGCCATAAATGATGAGTTCCCGGCGCAAGGAATCAGAAAGTCCTTCTAACGCATGTTTGGAAGCAGTATAGGCGCCAAAAAAGGGGTAGGCTATTTTGCCGCTGACTGAACTGATCATGACGATGCGCCCTCGAGGGTCTGGTGCCTCTTTTCTAGCGCCTAGCAGGGGTAAGAACTGCTGTGTCACATCCAGCAAGCCGAATAAATTCACGTCAAACTGGTGCCGAAATTCTGCCAAATCTATATGCATGAGTGGCCCCAGCACGGAGATACCGGCGTTGTTTACCAACCCTGTCAGGTTGTCTTTTCCGATGGCAGCTTGCACTTGGGAAACGGCCGTTTCAATTGCGTCATGGTCCGTAACATCAAATAACAAGGGGGTGAAACAAGGCCCTAACGCGGCCTGAACCCGGTCACCATCTTCATGCTTGCGCACGCTGCCAAACACATGATAGCCGAGCTTTGTCAATTTTTCAGCAGTGGCGTAGCCAATCCCTGTTGATACACCGGTAATGACAATGGTTCCACTCATAAAAAGCATCTCCTTTAGAAATATCCAGCCCTAACCAGGGCGATCCAGAACTCCCAAGGGTCTGGCGGCGCAGGGACTAATGATGATGGTTGTGATCATGGACGTAGGCATCTTGTAGTTCCATCAAAAAATCCATGACTGCATCGTTAAAAGCATCGATTTGCTCCAAGTTGGGGACGTGACCCGCATCAGGAATGACAACGAGTTGTGCGTTGGGAATGGCATCTCGCATCGCTTCAGCTTCGGCTAACGGCACGATTTTGTCATCTGCACCGTGAATGATGAGAGTGGGCACGTCGATTTCAGTCAAAGTCGATGAAGAATCAGGTCGATCACGCATGGCAGCTAATGCCCCCACTACACCATCCACAGAAGCCCATTCCATCATTTCTTGCACAAAATCCACCACCTCTTCATTCTCTTCATAAGTTTTGGGCGAGAACAGCTTAGGCAACATATCGGCCGCAATAGCAGCAACCCCCTCTGTCTGCGCTTTTGCGGCCATTTTGTCGCGGTTTGCCTTACCTTGTGGGGTATCGGGCAAGGCTCGCGTCGATGTCAAAATGAGGCCTGCCACTAACTCTGGGTATCGGCGGAAGAATTCAAAGGCCACATACCCGCCCATCGACAACCCGCAAACGACCACCGGAGTGGTAATGGCGAGATAGTCTAACAGCCCCACACAGTCGTCAGCTAACATTTCCATGGTGTAAGAACCAGGCACCGCTTGAGAACGGCCGTGGCCACGCAAATCAGGGGCTATCACCCGGGTCACACTGGCTAAATCTTCTATTTGTGGCTCCCACATGGCACTGCTAAAGGGAAACCCGTGTATCATCATCAGGGTTATGCTATCGCAGCTATCGATGAAAGCCAGGCCTAAATCTGTTGGTTGGTCACTCATAATGATTACCTCTTTAATTGCACCGCCGAGAGCGCTAAGGAACGGAAATTAAATAATACAATGCAACCGTTTCCTATATTTTCAAAATGAAACTGGCAGCGTCAACGCCACATCTAAACGCGCCTTATAAACTTCTGCTGGAATTTCCACTGCCCCAAATCGACGTAAATGTTCTGTCATGTATTGAATATCTAAAAGCAGAAATCCTTGTTTTTTTAAATGCTCCACCAAATAAACCAGAGCAACTTTACTGGCATCCCGTTCACGAGAAAACATGCTTTCACCCGCAAACAATCCATGCAAGGCGACCCCATATAAACCACCTACTAATTGACCATCCTGCCAGGTTTCTACACTATGGGCAAACCCCAGTCGATGGAGATGGGCATACGCTTCTAAAATGTCCTCATTTATCCATGTATCCTCCCGATCTGGAGTCAGGGCGGCACAACCTGCCATCACCTCAGCAAATACTGTGTTCAGGCGAATCTCGAAAATATCCCGGTTGAGGGTACGTTTTAAGGAGCGCGGTGTATGAAACTGATTGAGCGGTATGATGGCTCGCGGGTCAGGATCATGCCAGTATAACTCGCCATCTTCGTGAGCCATGGGAAACCACCCCTGGCTGTAAGCAGATAGGAGCAGATCGGGTGGCAGCCGCATTTATTACTCCGCTTTCACGTCAAAAAACGGCCAGGAAGCTATCATTTTTTCTCGCCCAAAATATCCAAAAAACGAATGCTTGTCTCAATTCCTTTGAAGAAGTTAGGCAAATAGAAGCGCTCATTGGGTGCATGGATTTTGTCGTCGGGCAAGCCAAAGCCCATGAGTACGGTTTCTAAGCCCAGGTCTTCTTGGAATTGGCCTACCACAGGGATTGAACCACCTTCACGCATAAATATAGGGGGCTTGCCATATATTTCAGTATAGGCGGTTACGGCCGCTTTCATCGCCGGAATCTCAAAATCTGTGATGGTGGCCGGGGCACCATGTTCGCTTGTGATCTCAACCTTGACGGTAGGCGGTGCAATTTCTGCCACGTATTCACGAAAAGCAGCCTCAATTTTCTCTGGATTTTGGTCAGGGACGAGGCGCATGGAGAGTTTGCAATGCACCGTGGAAGGCAGCACGGTTTTGCCCCCCGGCCCGGTATAACCACCGATGATGCCGTGAATATCCAGGGTTGGCCGCGCTCCCAGTCGTTCGATGAGGGTGTATTCTGCTTCGCCCCAGGCTTGCGGGGCGCCTGTTTCAGCAAGCCACCCCGCTTCATCGAAGTTGTATTTGGCAAGTCTGTCACGTTCTTCAGGAGCAAGTTCACGAACGTCGTCATAGAACCCGGGAATAAGCACACGGCCGTTTTCATCCTTTAATTTGGCGATAATATGACCCAGCACATTGAGTGGGTTATCAATGCCTCCGCCAAAGCTACCAGAGTGGAGGTCACGGGCAGGCCCGGTGATGTCCATGAACAAGTAACACATCCCTCTTAAGCCATACACGATGGAAGGCTGCTCTTTGGAAACCATTCCTGTGTCTGAGACAAGTGCCACATCTGCTTTGAGCAATTCTGTGTTTTCCGAAATGAATGCTGCCAGGCTGGCTCCACCTGATTCTTCTTCACCTTCCATGATAAATTTCACGTTGACAGGCAAACGGCCGTTCACGGCCAAATGAGCTTGCACCGCTTTCACATGAATATAAGCCTGCCCCTTGTCATCAGAAGAACCCCGGGCATACACATAATCATCACGGATAGTGGGCTCAAAAGGAGGAGAGTGCCAAAGCTCAAACGGTTCTGCAGGCTGCACATCATAATGACCGTAAATCAACACCGTGGGGGCAGCAGCGCCTGCATGCAGCCAATCTCCATAAACCAGGGGATGACCAGCCGTTTGAATCACCTGCACATGCTCCACGCCAGCCTCCTCCATCGAGGCGGCCAGCCATTTTGCAGCCTGTGCTACATCTGCATCATGTTCAGGTTGGGTACTCACACTAGGAATTTTTAGAAACTCAATTAGCTCCTGTAAATATTGATCTTGATTATCTTTAGCAAAACTCAGTAAGTTGCTCATCAATTTTATCTGCGTCCTTTTTTCAGGACAGGTATAATCCTGTCAAGAGTCGTACAATTAAAAATCTGTTCCTTAACGATTCTACAACACGCATTATAACTTATGTGAAAGCGGGAAACTAACAAAGCCATCATGCTTTCATTAACTAAATCGCAGTACAACATCCAGGTATTCTAAATATACTTTGAGCGATTTACATACAGGATATTGAATGACAACCAACTCCAAAACTCAAACAAATTTGTCTGCCACCGCCATTCTAGAGAGTTTACTCTTTGTCTCCAGCGGCCCCACACCCGTTTCCAGATTGGCAAAAGCGATGGATATGACTGCTAACGCTGTGCAAAAGCTGTTACGTGACATGGAACTCGATTATCAAGAACGCGGTCTGCGTTTACAATGGAACGATAATGCTGTGCAGTTAACGTCTGCGCCTGAAGCAAGTGAAGCCATCGAACACTTTCTCGGTTTGGAACTAACGACACGGCTTAGTCAAGCTGCTTTGGAGGTTTTGGCGATAATCGCCTATATGCAGCCTGTTACGCGCCCGCAAATCGACCAAATTCGTGGGGTCAATTCAGATGGCGCGTTACGCACATTACTGAGCAAAGGGCTTCTTGAGGAAATCGGCCGCATGGAAACGCCAGGGCGCCCAATTCTGTATGGCACAACGCCCACATTCTTGCAGCACTTTGGTTTAAGCAGCTTAGTAGAACTGCCACCATTAGCAGATGATGAAGAAGAGTAAAATGAGGCTATATGAGTTTAACTGAGATTCAAAGAGCACGCTAAGCTCAGGTTTTGGAGTTTCACTCTTTTCGCTTCAACCATTTTTCTATGCGTTAACTGTCTATGGTCAGCTCAATGCCTTGATTTTATTGGGTGTGGTTTTGGCAATAAATACCGGTTTGGCAAATCTTTGGTTACTTGCTAATCTTGATAAAACCACAGGTTGCAGGATTTGTTTTGCCAATAATCTGGTTACGTTCAACATATGAAGTTTGGCTTATCGTATCTGGAGTTACCATTCTTGGACTAAGTTTGATTGTTTGGGAAGGTTGGCCGCCCTATTTGATGATAGGATGTTTTCATGTGAGAATCCAAACTGGATAAGCGGCTTCTCCTTTTACCAGGCGTATGGAGGAAATGTTTGGGATCGGAAAACGGCCGTTACCGTTGGTACACGTCTCTGGCTCATCGTTACCTTAGCACATAGCATCGACTGGCAAATCAAACAATCTGAGTATTTTGCTGATACATATCTACTCATCGAAGAACAAGACTTTTCAGGAATTAAGGTCTTCCTTTACGCACTCAATCAACAATAAACAGATGAAAAGAAACCTATTAAAAAAACCCATATTGCACATCGCAATCATCACCCTCATTTTATTGATATCCGGTTGGTATCTCACCTCATTTAAATCATTTTTCACGGTAGACACCGGACTGCGTTTCATGCAAATTCGACAATTAGTTGAACAAGATTGGCGTACATTTGCGATTGACTATCCTCAACAAGTCCTCGACCCAAATTTGGAGCATGTGCCTTATTATTATGCCTACTCAGTGATAGATGGCGAGATTTACCTTGATGTTAGTCACATATACCCCCTCTTGGTCTCTTTCTTTTTTAGTGTGATGGGCACAATGGGTCTGCCGATTGTAGCCGTGGCAGGTGGTTTGTTAACGGCCGTTGCCCTATACAAACTCAGCCAGCTCACTAAACTCCCTCATCCTGAATGGCTCTTGTGGATCACTATTTTCGCCACGCCCATTGTCTTTTACAGTTTGGCATTATGGGATCATACGTTGGCGGCAGCATGTGCCGCGTGGGCAGTCTACGGCATGAGCAAAAGCATGATACAAAAGCGTTGGCAACCAGCGTTTTGGGCAGGAATATTCGCTGGCTTCGGGTTAGCCCAACGTCCTGAAATGTATCTATTTACACTTGTATTGGGCTTGAGCATCCTCATTTTTGCATGGCGGTCATGGCGATTGGTGTTGTCTTTTGTGATAAGCGGCGTTCTCAGCACATGTTTTGTCTGGGTACTTCAATATTTGTGGGTCGGACATCCTTTTGGGTTAGCATTCGCACCCCATTTCTTTGGCTACGGCACACCTGACCAATACATTGTCACAGCAAACAGCTTTTCGCCATTGTATAAATACACATTTCTGCTTTTCTATGTGGAGCCGGGCATCATGTTAACCTTTGTGGCCACCCTGCTTATCCTAGTTGGAACTATTCTTATTGTGTTTTCCTTGCGATTAGCCAATTTACGCAAACCAGTCTGGTTGCTGGCTGGGGGCATGGCCTGTGTTGTGGGATATGGCTTACTCATGTATTGGTCCAGGTATGGTATTATTCCTGGCATCATTTCAACGTTTCCTTTGATTGCCTTAAGTCTAACCTTTATCGATGAAGAAAACGGCCGTTATACAAAAATCCACCGCTTCGTATCCCTCGTCACCTTCCTTTTTCTAGGCGGTATGCTGCTGGTATGGCCCAGCTACGGAGGCAGGCAGTGGGGCGCACGCTATTTGCTGGTCGCCTATCCCCTTCTCGCCTTCCTTGCTTTCTACACCTATTCAACTGTGTCCACAAAATTGGATACGCAGATGAAGAAAACACTGCAATACGTAACAGCCGCCTTACTCATTACCAGTATCCTCATGCAGTTTATGGGCGTCCGTGCTTTATATATCGTGAAAATAGATAAAGCCAAGCAGCAAAAGTTAGTCGCTTCCTTAGAACCAGACATTTTTGTCACAGACAAAACTCAAGCTCACCTGCCGCCAGCTATGTCTCCATTAACAGATAAACTATTCCTACAAACAGGAAATGATGAAAATCGTGAGGCGCTGTTCAATCATTTACAAGCCGAAAATGTGCAGCAGTTTGGCTATATCACACTAGCAGAAAATGACAAGCCCCCATTTCCGGCCGGAACCTGTTATGTTTTGGATGAGGAACAGAGCCTACCCCAATGTGGCGGGAGTAGCTCATGTTGGATATATCAGCTATCAGCAAACTGTGGGCAGTGATCTGAGCCAGAAAAGAGGAAAATTAAATGAGTGAACGGCCGTTTCTATCCATCATCATCCCCATGTATAACGAAGAAGCAAGTATCCCCACATTACTGAGCCATCTAGCCACCATCTTAACAGAAACATGCCCAGATTTAACCTACGAAATCATCATCGTAGATGACGGTTCAAGCGACAACTCAGCTCATGCCGTCCAAAAACTTGAGAACCCGGCTCTTCATTTATGTCAACATCCTTACAATATCGGTAACGGAGCAGCAGTCAAAACTGGCATGCGCCATGCACGCGGTGAAAACATCTTGATGATGGATGCAGACGGTCAACACAAACCAGAAGACATTCCCCGTTTGCTAGCACATCTCGACCAGTACGATATGGTAGTAGGTGCCCGCACCAAAGAATCCGACAGCGCCAAACATCGTGATATTGCCAATTTCATCTACAACACATTTGCCACCTACGTTTGTGACCAAAAAATAGATGACCTGACTTCCGGTTTTAGAGTGCTGAAAGCTCCATTAGCCAAACAGATGATTCACTTACTCCCCAACACATTTTCCTACCCCACCACAATTACCCTGGCAGCTGTGCGCAGTGGCTACGCTCTCAAATACGTACCCATCGTTGCCCCCAAACGGATTGGAAAAAGCAAAATTAAGCTTTTCCGCGATGGTTCACGCTTCCTCATGATCCTGTTTAAGATTTCGACACTGTTTTCCCCCCTCAAGATTTTCGTGCCAGCAAGCCTCTTCATATTTTTGTTAGGCTTCTTTTATGGCTTATTTAAAGTCATCTTCCTCGGAAGTCGGTATGGGCCAACATCCGCCCTGCTCATGACAATGGGAGGACTTACATTCCTGATCGGACTCATTTCAGAACAAATTACATATTTAAGATACGATAAAGTATAAATCAAGATTGATCTCGTCTACGAAATAGATGATCTTACCGATTTACTTCCTTACCCTTTTCCAGAGGAGTACTCAATTCATGTGTGAGAAAAAAAGCAAAAAATGGGCCAAGTGTAAAGGCAGACGCTAAGGTACTCACACGTACAAGTAAAGAAACCAATAATCCCTCACCTACCCCAACACCAATCATATTAGAAGTCAAACTAACAAACGCTTCACGAACGCCAAAATTACCAGGTGTGATGGCAATGATTACCGAAAAGACGCCTGATAAGCTAACAAGCAGCGCCCCCTGCAGCGAAACATGAATGTTAAGCGCACGGTAGGCAAACCAAAAAGTGGAGCCGTTTAACGTGATACTCGTTGTCGTTAATAAAAACAGGTAAACCATTAAACGTCGATCTTGTTTAATGGTCATCCAGCCATCAACCACTTGATTGACAAGTCGGAATAAACGGTAGTTTCCAGGCAACTGTGGAATTGGGAATAACAAAACCAATGTAATCCCCACCCAAATAACAGTAAAAAATGTTATCAACAACCAAATTACATCTCCTTGATTAAGCAAGAGAATGGATATAACCATACCCAGGAGAGCGGCCATCCAAAAAGTCAAAAGGTAATTGGTCGCTAATAATGCCGCAAATTGTGTAAACGGTAACGCATGGCGGTTCTTTAGATATGCGGCTCTGGCTAACATGCCACCAGACAAGGGTGTCAGGTAATTCCCCATCGCTGTAATGTAGGGTAACCCAACCCATTCACGCATGCGTAAGGTAACACCTAGTTTTTGAGCATACAGTTTCAAAAAAACACCATTCAGTCCTAAGAACACCAAACGAAGTAAAATCAGGATAACGGCCGTTTCCCATGATAAATTGAGCAATAAATCTAATAGCTCTGGATTGGCGTTCAAGTAAACTCCAATACCAATCACAATACCGGCCACAACAACAAACGGGATTACACCTTTAAACTTCATTATGTATCATCACGGTAACTCAAGAAAAGATTTGTTCAACCCATTCCGCATTATGATTTACTCATCATAAGCAATTCTCATTCTGGCACACAATTATGCACATAATTGTGTATAAATATCTTCAACTTGATGAGCTATGACATCAAGAGCAAATCTCTTTTCAACCTTTTCACGCCCCGCCTGCCCCATTTGCTCCCTCATAGACTCATCATGCAACAGTTGAATAATCCTATCTGCTAATTCCCCAGAATCACCAGGAGAAACCAAAAAACCATTGACACAATCATCCACCACATCAACAATGCCACCTGTGCGAGAAGCCACACAGGGTGTCCCACACGCCATCGCCTCCACAAGAACCATCCCCAACGCTTCATTATCGCCAGATACATGAGGCACAGATGATAAAACAAACACATCCGCTTCACACATCCACTTAGGCACATCTTCTGTAGGCACTCGCCCTAAAAGCTGCAAATGGTGAGCAACACCTAGCTTTTCTGCTTCTGTGAGTAACGCTTCCCGTTCAGGTCCTTGTCCGCCAATAATAAATTGACACTGCGGGTGTATTTCTAGCACTTGAGGCATCGCCCTCACAAGATGAATAAAGCCCTTCACCGGCAATAAACTTCCCAAAGCAAACACCTTTAAACATGTGTCTTTTTGTTGAGGCAAATTCCACTTGAGCGGGAATTTTTTCAAGTTAATCCCAGGAGGGACAATACCAGACTTTTTAACTGACAAATACTCTAAGCAACGCCGCTGTGTGTACGAACTATTAAACAAAATGTAATCTGCTTGAGGTAAAACCCAGCGGTAAAGAAGCCTGCCAACTTGGCCCATAGGGTTAAAGCGATGCACACTCACCACTAACGGCCGTTTTAAGATCCGCGCTAATAATAATCCCAAAAAACCCGGCTCAATCCAGTGTGCATGAATAACCTGTCCTCGCTTTGCTAATCGAAATCCCTTCCAAAAAAAGCTCAACAAAAATAACGGGATCTGTAATCGTGCCAACCAACTCCGACGTAAATTCGTCGGTATGCCCGCCCCATAAGCCAATTTTTGCTGCGCTGTTGGATAAAAATAACGAAAGCGATGCGTATCAATACCAGCCATATCTTCACGATACGCTAACCTCTCTGTATGTGGTGCCACCACAGATATACAAACCCCATCATCGACAAGAGACTTAGCCAGATCATAAACAAACACACCAGCATAATCCCCAGAGAAACGAGGGAAAGACGTGGTTAAATATATTATGTTCATCCCAATATAATCATCCTGGTCAAGTAACCTCCAAATATATTGCAGGATAACAGCTTTAAGAATTTTAGCGTATCCCCCAAAAGTAAGAAAACAAGTTAAGGGGTTGTCTTTGCGCCATCTTTTGTTATCTTACCCATCGAGAACAAACCTATGGCCGCAGAACGACTACAAAAACTCATGTCCCAAGCAGGCATCGCCTCCCGCCGCGAATCCGAAAAGATCATCCGCGCCGGCCAAGTCACCGTCAACGGCAAAATCGCCAAAATCGGTGATAAAGCCGATCCAGAAACAGACAACATAGAAATAAACGGCCGTTCCCTTCCCCATCCCGCCGCATCCCCACACATCTACATCGCCCTCAACAAACCCAAAGGCGTCATCTCCTCCACCGAAGACGAACTCAACCAAGGGCGCAAAACCGTGCGCGACCTCATCAACATCCCCGGTCATCTCTATCCAGTCGGTCGGCTAGATAAACAATCCGAAGGGTTAATGCTCATGACCAACGACGGCAAACTAGCACACCAGCTCACCCATCCCCGCTACCAGCATGAAAAAACCTACCACATTGAAATCGAAGGCCAAATCCCCCCAGAATCCCTCGACCGCTGGCGCACAGGAGTCATGCTCGATGGCAAACTCACAGCACCCGCCAAAATCACCCTCTTAAAAACACATCCCGCCTACACAAAACTACAAATCATCATGCGCGAAGGACGCAAACGCCAAATCCGACGAATTGCCGCCGATTTAGGCCATCCCGTGCGCAAACTCGTGCGCATTCGCATCGCTTCGCTACAATTAGGCGACCTAAAACCTGGAAAATGGCGTCATCTCACCACCAACGAAATTACCGCCCTACAAAAAGGCAGAAAGCAAAAAGCAACAGGCAGAAAAAAACACAAACAGACAAACTAACAAACTGGCAAACCCACATATCAACAATTCAACCACCAGATTACACCACAATGTCACTAAAGGACCAACAAATGACAACCATCGCCATAGACGGCCCGGCAGCCTCAGGCAAATCAACTGTAGGCCGCCTCTTAGCAGAAAAACTCAACTACGTCATGCTCGACACCGGCTTCATGTATCGCGCCGTCACCCTGGCCGCTTTGCACGCCGGGCTAAACTTGAAAGACGAAACGGCCGTTACCCAACTCGCCTCCACCCTCCACCTCGACGTGCAATCCGCAACCGGGCACCAAGACAGCCGACATTACACCGCCCTCCTCAACGGCCAAGACATCACCTGGGATTTACGCACCCCAGACGTTGAAGCCAACGTTAGCCTAATCTCCAGTTACCCAGGCGTCCGTCAAGAACTCGTCAAACGCCAACGCAAATTCGGCCAACAAGGCAACATCATCATGATAGGGCGAGACATTGGCACCGTCGTCATGCCAGACGCCCCCCTCAAACTTTACATAACAGCATCCGCCGAAGAACGCGCCCGCCGCCGCTGGCTCGACCGCCAAGCCCAAGGCCACCCCGACACCTTCGCCCACATACTCGCCGACATCAAACGCCGCGACAACATCGACAGCAGCCGTCAGCACTCCCCCCTCAAACCCGCCGCCGACGCCATCATCATCGACACCACCGGCCTTGCAGTTGAAGAAGTCGTAAATAACATTATTGAACAGTTATCCGTCAATCGCTGTCAGTAAACAGTTTACTCAAATTATCACAATCCCCATATTCCAAGAACTCAACCCCACCACCTCCCACAGTGGCCAAATTCCGGCACACCCTCCACATCAAAGACTTAATTCAAATTCAAAGGGATAGGTTCCCCCAAAACAGGAGACGGCTCTTGCAGAATAACATCACGCAGAGCCACCAGCGTTGCCGCTGTCTCACGCAGTTCATACCATCTCGCACTCCGATAAGAGCGTGAATCCGCAGCAACCCCGATACTTTCCAAACCCAACATCCGGCAAGTAAACAACGCTCTCGGTAAATGAAATTCCTGAGTCACCAAGATCACCTCTTCAGCCTGGAAGATATGCTGGGCACGATAGCAAGTATCATAAGTGCGTCGCCCGCCAAAATCTGGCTGGATGTCTGCTTCGGGCACGCCCTGATCCACAGCATAAGCCATCATCGCGCTGGGCTCATCATATGCCAACGTCTGGTTGCCGCCGCTCATGATAATTTTATCAACAAGGCCAGCTTCATACAGGGCAACGGCCGTTTCCACACGATCCTGCAGCACCGTACTCAGCCGATCCCCATACACAGCTGCGCCAAAAACCACAGCCACACGCTGCGGCGGCACTGTTTCCACCGTGTAAATTTGACGGCTATAGAACCGTTTAACGGCCGTTCGCCATAGCCAAGGCACACTCATCACCCCGATAGCCACAAGCACAAACAGGAAACACCCTTTGCGATATCTCCTTGATGTTACCGGCTGCACCATACATCACCCTTCCTCTATGGGCGCATCCATAAACAAGCTGCGGAATTGATGGAAGCGCTTCAAGCGACCTTTATCCCTGAAAAACAAGGACCAATTTTTAGACAGTCACTATGTTCGACATGCCCCCCATCATACACAGGATACCTCAAACAAACAGAATATCTCACCTGCGCTTAATACACATATTCTCTTTTGCCATCGCCTTCCAGTCCTTACACCCAGGCAAATAGTTCAGACCTTTTTGCCCGTCAATTTCTCACATCCATTGCAGAGACAAAATGAATTGAGTATACTGTGCATAATACCCCGACAAACGGCACAAATCTTATGCATACTTCTACAAATTCCTACACATTAGAATTACACAATCTGGCTCCCGAGCCAGCCGAGGAATGGGCACGTTTACTCAACTTTGTTGGTCTCACCGAACAGGACAAACGAACCATGTCTGCCACCGTAGAAACACTCATGGATCGCGCCTCAGAGCTGGTGATCGACACCTACAACTACCTACTTTCCGTTCCAGAGACAGCAGCAATCCTTGGCTGGGAAATGGGCGCTGACGAAGCCCATTTAGCCGAACGCCGCCGTTTCTTCACTGTGTGGCTGGCACGTACCTTGGGCATGGATACCAGCGATGAGTTCGCCTACTACCTCTTCCGTGCCGGCAAATTCCATGCCGGCCACGGTGCCCGAAAAATCCACACGCCATCAGCCTACGTCACAACCTCCATGGGTCTGGTAGGCGCAACATTTGCTCGCTACATGCAAGAAGCAAACCTCCCAGGCCATATCATGGCTCCAGCCCTTGCCGGTTGGAACAAATATCTTTCAACACAACTCCACCTGATGCAGCTCGGCTATGACATTGCCCGAGAGAACGATACCGGTTCCATGGCCATTCCCATCAGACTATTTGGGCGTTTGCGCCCTTTAGTTGGTAAACATGAATTTGAAATAAAAGTGCATCAAAACAGTCATGTGGCTGATGTTTTACGCAAATTCTTTAACTACTACCCACAAACACGAGTCGAAGCCCTGGAAAAAGTTTGGCATTCACATGAAAAAAAAGATTCAGATTGGGTAGAAGTATTTCCAGCCTACGTCCCGCGCAATGGGTGGCGCGTACTGCTCAACGGCCTCGACCTTCATTACAATGGTGGTTTGACAGCACCAATCCACAAAAAAGACAAAATTGATATTTTCCCTCCTGGGCGATAGTGTCAACCTGCATTTGGCAATTCTCGCCTAAGGATTTTGAAACAGATAACACCAAGTTAACTATCCGCTTCAACAATGGGAGGTGACCAGCCCAACAAAAAAAATCATCCAGTTTTTCTAAAAATTTCAAATTTTGTTAATCAAATCCCAACAATAATCTTTAAATCTGCATGGAGGAACAAAAATGGAACTAGGTGGATATGCAAATCATACAGCTCATGTTAACCTGAGCACTGGTAAAGTGGAATATAAAGGGATTCCCGAGGAGTGGGCACGCAAATACATTGGCGCACGCGGTTTAGGCGTTCGTTATATGCTTGAAAATGGCCCCACCGTAGAACCCCTCTCCCCCGATAATCTCCTCTGTTTTTTGAACGGCCCCATGACAGGAACCTCCGCCAATATGAGCGGACGTATCGCAGTTGTCACCAAATCACCACTGACAAACACAGTGACAGACAGCCATATGGGTGGCTGGTCTGCCGCCCGGTTGCGCTGGGCAGGATTTGATGGCCTATTCTTCAAAGGTAAAGCCGCAAAGCCTGTTTATGCCTACATCACCAATGGCACAATTGAGTTACGGGATGCTTCTGAGGTTTGGGGCAAAGGTGTTCACGACACGATCAAACATTTTCAAGAAAAATACGGTAAGAGAGATTTAAGTGTCATCGCCATTGGTCAGGCTGGCGAAAACAAGGTTCGTTTTGCTGGCTGGATTAACGAAGATGATCGGGCTGCTGGTCGAGGGGGCACAGGCGCTGTTGGTGGCAGCAAAAACTTGAAAGCCATCGTTATCAAAACCAAGAAAGCATTCCCCCGAGCCGCCAACAAAGAAGGCTGGAAAAAAGCCCAGAAACGAGCCTTGTCTGTCCTTATGGACGAAGCCAACATCACCAGCCCCAAAAAGGGCGGGCTTTCTGTTTATGGCACCAACGTTCTCATGAATATTACCAATACAATTGGGGCGCTGCCCGCCATGAACAGCCAAGAGACCTCCTTCAATGACAAAGCTGAAAAGATTAGTGGTGAGTTTGTCAATGACAATATCCTCGTCAACAATCCAACCTGTCATGCTTGCCCAGTTGCTTGCAAGAAAGAAGTTGAAATCAAAGAAGGCCCCTACAAAGGGCTGCGCATGGAAAGCATTGAATACGAACCAGCCTGGTCATTGGGCGCCAATTGCGGCAATGACGACATCAACAGCGTGGCCAAGTTAATTGACCAGTGCAACGATTTTGGCATGGATCCGATTGAGTTGGGCAATGTTTTCTCCATGTACATGGAATGCTGTGAAAAAGGGTATACGAATGGGCACAGCCTGTTAGATTGGGGTGACTATGAAGGCATGGTTGCCCTGACAGAGAAACTAGCCCATCGTGAAGGTGTAGGCGATATTTTAGCTGAAGGGGCTCACCTGGCTGCCACATCATTTAACCATCCTGAGTTGAGTATGGATGTCAAAGGTCAGACAATTCCCGCCTATGATCCTCGAGGGATGAAGGGGATGGGGCTTGGTTATGCCACAAGTAACCGTGGGGCTTGCCATCTCCGTGCTTATGTAGCTGCGGCTGAATTGAATGTGATGCCATTTGGTTCGCTCAAGGCTGACCCGTTAGCCTGGGAAGGCAAGGGAGGTCTGGTGAAGGTGTTCCAAGACATTCACGCTTTCTCTGATAGTATGGATTTGTGCAAGTTTAGCGCTTTTGCTATGGGCACAGATGAGTATGCAGCACAATATCAAGCAATGACAGGCGTTGAGTTCACCACGGATGATGTGCTGGTCACAGGCGAACGCATTTACAACCTGGAACGATATTACAATAATCTGGCTGGGCATGCTGAAGGTAGTGACTATTTGCCAAAGCGTTTCACGGAAGAAGCCTCCACAAAGCCTGGCTCGGAAGGGCATGTATGTGAGCTGGACAAAATGCTGGCTGAGTATTATGAAGCTCGCGGCTGGGAGAATGGTGTTGTGCCAGAAGCGAAGCTGAAGGAACTGGCGATTCTGTAAAGTTCAAGTAGAAATCTATTTGTTTGAGGAACGGCCGTTTTCATGTAACGGCCGTTCTTTTTTTATGCACCAGCCCGTATCGTCTTCTTGTGGAATTGAGTTCGCAATTGGCTAATCGCTTCCGACCGACCCGAAAATGCCACTTTCACCTGCCCCACCCGCAGAGACCCCACCTCCTTTGGCCGCAGTTGAATCAATTTTGCCGTCCACCCCTCACCCACAACAGTATGCTCATCATCCGCCGTTCCCCCAAGATCTTTTAAATATTCCCGCAACAGCCAAAGGGGAATCGCATGAACCTCTTCACTCTGATAACACATCTGTTAACCTCCACCCACAGCTGGAAAGACATCGATTTTATCATTTGCTTTGATTATAGTTGCCATCATCTCCTCCAAATATGGCGCATCCCGGCCGTTTATGAATAAATGAACATGAGAGAGAAGTTGTCCATTTTCATCCAACAATTCCTTACGCAGAGGGGGAAAAGTTTCAACGATGACATCCAAGACATCTTGCACAGTGCAACCTTCCGCTAAAGGCAGTTCAACAGTTTTTTGGCCAACAAAAGGGCGCAGCGTCGCATAAAAGTTGATCTTCATAAGTCATTCCTTGGGTGGAGATAAAATCTATTATAGAACGCATTCCCAGAAAATGAAAAGTGACCGTCTAAAAATAAATCCCCTTTTTTCATGGGTAACAGTCACTTGCAGTGCAGCCACCAACTCCATAACTTATTTATCGGCGCACAAAAGGAAAAAGAACAAGATGACTCAAATATCATCAATAAACATCCCCATCCTTCTTACTCAATAAACCCATTGCGTGTTATGATCATGCCCAATGATCAACACCAATCAATTCACCCACCTCCACGTCCACTCCCACTTCTCACTATTGGGCGGCACTGCCTCACCTGAACTCCTGGCTCAACAAGCCGCTGCCGTTGGCCTGAAATCATTAGCCCTCACAGACAACTTCGGCCTGTACGGCGCTGTCGCTTTCCACAAAGCATGCCACCATGCCAACATCAAGCCCATCATCGGCCTCGTTGTGCCCATTGCCATTCCCGCCAACTCGCCCCCGGTAGACACCAGCTATCCTGGCAAAATCATACTGCTGGCGACCGGCACCGCTGGCTACAAATCCCTTAATAAAATTTCCACCCTGCTGCTGGGCAGCCCCCATCAAGAACGACTACACCATGGTCTCACCTGGGCAGACCTCAAGCCCCACAGCGATGGCCTCATTTGCCTGGATGGCGGGCGGCGCGGCTGGCTAGATCGCTTCGTGCGTGCCGGACATAACAAAGCAGCCGCCCATGTGGCTTCCCAGCTTGGCGGCATCTACGAAGATCATGCCTACATCGGCGTAGCATGGCACCAACCAGAAGACACGGCCGTTATCACAGAATTGATCCGCATTGGTGCCCGTTTTGGCTTGCCCCCCGCCGCTGCCCAGCCTATCTACTGCCTACACGAACAAGATCGCCCCCACCTACGCCTCCTCGCAGCCATCGACCGAAACTGTCATATCAACCACGTTCCGGCTCATGCCATTCCCGGATTTGACGATCCCAACCTGAGCGTCCATTGGCTGCCAACCGAAGAAGTGATCGCCCGCTTCGCCCAATTCCCCGAAGCCATAACCAACGTCAGCCGCATCGTTGAGCAATGCCAGCCCTGCCTGCCAGACGGCCGTCCTATTTGGCCCACCCTCCAGTTACCAGAAAATCAAACCACCGAGGAAACGCTAGACAAATTAGCCCACGAAGGCTTAAAGAAAAAACAATTAACTGAGAGCAGTAAACCAGGAATTAAGCACGAAGGCGCTGCCGCTCCCCGCTTACCCGCCACCGCTCACCAATCACCAAACACAGCTTACACAACACGCCTCACCCGCGAACTCACCGCCATCAACCACCACGGCTTCGCTCCGCTCTTTCTCGTCGTGGCAGACATAGTCAGCTTTGCCCGAAAGACAGGCGTGCCAGTAAGCACACGGGGCAGCGTCGCCAACTCGCTGGTGGCGTATGCGTTGGGCATCACCACGGTAGACCCAGTGGCAAACGGGCTGCTGTTTGAGCGCTTTCTCAATCCGGCGCGTACCAGTTTGCCCGACATCGATCTCGATTTTTGCAGCCGTCGCCGCGACGAAGTGCTGCGCTACGTCGTTGAAACATACGGCGAAGATCAAGTCGCTTTGGTCGCCACCGTTAACACCATGCAGCCCAAATCAGCCCTCCGTGAAACAGCAAAGGCAAATGGCCTGGACAGCCAGCAAATCAAACGGCTGTCAAAGCTCATACCGCACCATTGGCATCCAGACTTACACCAGCGTCAACAAGCCGGATTAGACGAATTGCTGGCACAGATTGAGGATGAACATGAACGAGAGGTGTTTGCCACAGCTTATAAACTCGTAGGTCTACCGCACCATCTCAGTGTGCATCCCGGCGGCGTAGTTATCACCCCTGGATCACTGACCGATACAGTGCCCGTGCAATGGACGACCAAAGGCTTTCGCACCACCCAGTTTGACTTCCGTGATGTAGAAGCCATCGGCCTGCCCAAGCTGGATTTGCTGGGCATCCGTGCCCTCACTGTTTTGGCGGACACGGCCGTTTTCATCCGCACAACTCACGATCCCACCTTTCACCTAGAAACCATCCCCCTCGATGACACAGCCACCGCTCATGCTATCTCACGTGGTGATACCATTGGTGTTTTCCAATGCGAGTCCAGCGGTGCCCAACGCACGCTGCGCCAACTGCAAGCCCGTTCAGTGTGGGATCTGGCCATCGCCAACGCCTTCTTCAAACCAGGACCCGCTGCCGGAGGCATGGCGCAGGCCTTTGTCCGTCGCTATCGGGGAGAAGAAAAAGTTTCCTATTTGCATCCAGCGCTGGAACCAATTTTAAAGCCAACCCAGGGCGTGCTGCTCTTTCAAGAACAAGTGCTGCGGGTAGTCACGGAAATTGGCGGACTTAGTTGGGCGCAGGCGGAACGTATTCGCAAAGGCATGAGCAAGTTCCAACCCAAGGAGATGGCTGCATTGCGACTAGCCTTCCTTCACGGCTGTCAACATCCTCCCCCAGACGGGCCAGCCTTCACCCAGGCTCAAGCCAACACGCTCTGGGAGCAAATCAGCGCCTTCGCCGGTTATGGCTTCAACCAGGGGCATGCCACCGCCTACGCCGACGTTAGCTACCGCTCCGCCTACCTCAAAACCCACTTTCCCGCCGAGTTTCTCTGCGCCCGCCTCGCTGATCACGGCGGCTTTCACCATCCCGCCATCTACCTGGCTGAAGCCCGCCGATTAGGCATTGCCACCATACCGCCGCATGTGAATTACAGTGGGCGCAAGTTTACCCTCGTCGGGGATTGGGGCATTATCCCCCACCCCCTCATCCCTAATCCTCAATTCCCAATGCTTTGCATGGGGCTCGGTCAAGTGCGTGATGTGCGGCGCAAATCGGTGCAAGCCATTATGGATAAACGGCCGTTTTCCTCCCTCCCTGATTTGCTCAATAAAGTAGCACTGCGTGAAAAAGAAATCAAACACCTGATTCAATGCGGCGCATTAGATGGCCTTGGGGAAAATCGGGCAGCGATGTTGGCACACGCGGCAGAGATTTTGCGAGCGGGCAGTGCCCGGCAGATGAGCTTTGGTTTTGGGCAGGAAACGGCCGTTCCGCCAGAAACAGGGCAAGAACGCTTCGCGTGGGAACAACATCTGCTCGGTCTGCCCATGAGCATACATCCACTCGATTTAGTTGAGAGCATACCTGCCACCCTGCCCATCTGCGATCTGCCATCACATCTGGGCAAACGTGTCAGCATCGCCGGCACCCGTCTGCCGGGCTGGACTGGCGGCAAGGGATTTTTCCTGGATGATGGCAAAAGTTTCATCATCGTACGCGGACTAGACCAGGCAAAGCCAGAAATTTGGAAGCCATTAGTGGTAAACGGCCGTTTCTGCCAGGATGAGTGGGGCACAACATGGTTTCAAGCCGGGCACTTCACCCAACTGCCGCCTAAATCACCACCTACCATTTTATAGAGAAACCCGTTAAAATAGCTAAAGCTCAAAAGAAGCTCAATCAAACATCCCATAGGAGGAAAACCAGATGCAATATTCAAAAGACGACAAGTTAATGAAAGCCATGAAGGGAAAGCAAAAGGCAAAGAGAGAAAAAACACCAGCTCCAGAAGAAAGCAAAAAAGAAGAAACAGCCAAAGCACCAGCCGCCCCCATCGAAGTCAAAGCCGAACACACCGTCGTGGCCGGAGAAAATCTCAGCAAAATTTCCGAAAAATATTACGGCACACAAGGTCTCTACATGAAAATCTACGAAGCCAACAAAGATACCATCGGTGATAATCCGAACATTATCCGCGTTGGGCAAGTCTTGAAAATTCCGAAATAGAGAGTTATGCCCATATAGCCTGAGCCTGTCGCAGGCAAAACAGAGCTTCGGCAGGCTCAACCCTCATCCTCTCCCGCCCACCAGCAGTAAACAACCCCCATCACATACATCCTAACACTGGCAGGTTAGCTGTCTTGGGCTGTCATCCTAGATTTGAAAAGGGAATATGAATGTCCATCAAACTGGGAAAGGCATTTTAATGATGGCGGATGAATTAGAATCACTCTCTCAGCCTGATGGTCTTGACGATGAGAGCATCTTTGCCATCTGGTAGGAGCAGTCGTTGACCTGATGGGGGAGAATATAACCCAACGCGGACAACATAGGCACCCGGCGCAGTTTCCGGTGGAAGGAATAAGGAGACAGGTTGCGCGATGATGTCATCCGCTTCCAGGCCAGCAAGGGCAGTAGGCCAGCCATCGTATTGGGCGATGATTTGGGAAGGGGCTTCACCAGAAATGTGGACGAAAGCAGAGAGAGCCGTGGGGAAACTGGGGTTAGGGGTATCTACTTCCACAACGCCAACTTGCCAGTAAAGGGTGAGGTTGAGTGGTGTACCTGGGGAAACAGTGCCATCGACAGGCTCCCCTTCGACCAGCTCAGGCGCTATGCCTAACAATGTAAATGCCCCTGCAAAATCTGCACCTATCGGCACAAATCCATCCGGTTCCACAAAATCATCACCTACAGGATAGACCACAACGTCTGGTGCATTGACCCATTTGGCAATCACGCGATGGTTATCTGTGATACCTAATTCTTCTGGAGAGACATCTGAGACAGAACGGCCGTTGACGACCACCCTTGTCACGGCCACATCATCCTCATACGCCACCTCGTATACACAAATCGAGTAACCAGCACACGCTACCGGCTCCTTATCCTGAAAGTAAGCATACATATCGGTGTTTTGCAACATGAGGCCAAGCTGCTTGCTGGTCTCGCTGATGGCATACCAGCCAGGCAAAGGAGTATACGGGTTGTAGGCGTCAATCTCCGGCCCGGCGGTGAAACGCATGAAGCCCGGCAGCGGCTTGTAGTTCACACCATACACCTCAGGCAATGCCGTGCCAAAATAGGACAAATACACCTCGTCAATGCCCCGTTCAGCCATCAACTCCCGCAAAAAGAGCAAATCCTGCCCCCAGTCGATGTTGGCATCGACCAACAGCTCGCTGCCCTGCGCCGCCCCCCCCGCAATTTCGTTAAAATACGCTTCCTGATGCGGCCAGAGGCGAAGAGCGCTAAAAGCTGACCAGGCTAACAGGGTGAAGATTGACAGATGAAAGATCACAGCTTGGAGTCGCCCGTTTTTTAATCTGAACGCTTCAATCTTTATTTTCCCTCCAGTCTGCGCTGCCAGCATGATGAGAAACGGCACCACAGGCAGGATATGGCGATAGCCGATGGTAATGCGACCAGTCATAGCCAGGAGCATAAAAAAGAGAGGCGGCACCCAGAGAACGGCCGTTTCTCGCCAACTATCTTTGCGCCCCACCATAAACAAACCCACACCCGTTAACACCAACAAGGGAATCGACGTTTTCAGCAGCAGCGCCACCGGAAAGTAATACCACCACCCCCGGTCAGAAACCTGTCCGAGCAGGAACGCAGCCTTTGGCTGCTCCTCAATCACCATAAACGTATCCCACAAACTGTAGGGATAAAACGGCGCCGGAATCGGCAGGGGAAACTTACTGCCGGGGATCATGCCAAAGTCAAAGAGATAGATCGCCCACAGGGTGACGTAAGCAACAAAAGCCAGGATTAAAAAATAAAAAACTAAAGATTGAAGATGCGAGACCACGCGATGATCTTCAATCTTCACCCACCACAACACCACAACCACCAACATCATCGGCCAAACCATCAAACCAGTGAATTTAGCCGCCATGGTGCAGCCCGCCAATACCCCCACCAGGATGAGATTGAGCCAAACTCGCCATGACGGCAAGCCCCATGAGCGCGAGTGCAGCCAACACCACAAACGCCACATCGTCAGCGCCATAAACAAAGTCAGACCTAAATCAGTGGTGATGAGACGGCTGTTAGCGATGAGATTAGGGTCAAAAGCAGCCAGAACCAGCGCCAGCCAGCCCGCCCAAGCCCCAGCCATCTGGCGTGCCCACCAGAACAACACCGCCACCAACATTGTGCCCAGGAAGATGATGGGATAACGGCCGTTAACCAACATCTCATGTGCCTCATTGCCAGCATACCACAGGAAAATGTCCGCAAAGACAAAATAATCGCCCTCCCCCCAAGAAAGATGATCCGTAGGTAAATTCACATTGTCAAGAAACAGCAACGGTACCGCACTCAGCGTATCCACCAGTGGTGGATGGCTGGTAGACATGCGAAAATCCCCCGTTTGCAAATAGGCATACCCCGCAGCCAAGTGATACTCCTCATCAAATGCCGCCGACTTCAACGGCGAAGCCAACGCCGCCTGCAGCGCAAACACCGCCAATCCCAGCAAAAACAGGAGCCATTCCCACCACTGCAATTTTGACGAAGCACGAATGACCAACGACAAATCTCGGTTTTCCGTTTTTAGTCTCTGGTCTCTGGTCAACCTTTACACTCCGATTCCGCGCAAATACAAGAAAAACAGTCCCAGCAAATAAACAACAATAATCGCTACAGCATCTATTTCAATAAACAAAATTCGACGCTCTACTCGAGCTAAATTGCCAATCAAAGCCATGTTTGTTAACAACAAACCCAGTAACCCCACCATAGCAAAAGCTGGATCAATGTTTGCCAGAAAACTCCCCTCCAAATAGAAGAAATCAGAAATGCCCAGCGCCAATATATTGAAAACACTGGAACCAAACAAATTGCCAACAGCCATGTCAAAAGCTCCAATGCGAATCGCTGTAAAGGCAGCCACCAATTCAGGCAAAGATGTCACCACACTCAGCAACGCCACCCCCACAAACCCCGTGCCAACACCAGTTATCTCCGCAATTTCTGTACTCGTATTCACCAATTGTGGCACTGCAAAAACCAAAACACCCGCCGCAATCACAAAACCGAGCAAACCCACTTTAAAGCTGGGAAAACCAGGCACTGGTTCTTGAGAAGCTGGGCTGGCCACCGCCGGCCCTTTCGTCTCTCGTTGAATGAGCCAAATACCCACAAAATACATCAGAATGAGCAACAAGCTGTCTACACCAACCCAGCCAATCGTCAGATTCATATCAGACAAGATGGCAAACACAGCAACAACCATCAGTACCGACGTTAACGCCGCCGTCAGCGCATGGCTTAACGCCACCTTACGCAAGAGCGGCACACGGAATATGATCAAGTCAATCAAAGCCAGCAGCACCACATTAACCATATTGCTGCCAAAAAAGTTACCAGCCGCCAGGTTTGGCTCGCCCAGTTGGAACGAGCTAATTGAGGCGATCATCTCAGGCAAAGAAGTGGCTGCCGCCAAAAAAATCGTCCCCACAAACAAGCCGCCCAGTTTCGTCCGAACCGCGATCACATCGCCATATTCGGCCAGTTTTACCGCTGTAATCACAACAACCGCAGCAAAAAATACAAATTTTATCCAGACCATTTGATACTCCCATAAGCGTTGCCCGTGGCAAAGTTGCAGCGCAACAAGGTTATTTTACCGCTTTGCCCCCTGGCCGCTTGTCTACTCATTCGCATACGGTTCAGGAATCCCCCAAGTTTTTGCTACCGGTAAAGTAAACATAATACCTGTGCGTGGATTGTTCATATCACCGATGATTGCTTCTGTCGCTTGAACGGCCGTTTCCGCCAAGGCCATACTCTCGATCACAGCAAACAGGGTATTATGCCCCACCCGGCTAGCCCCAAAAATATGGCTAAACCCGGCAAACATCGAGCCTGCCTGTTCACGGGGCAGCACGCGGTCAACCCCCGTACTCTCCAAAATCGTAACCCCAGGCACGCCAGCATCCACCCATGCCTGTAATACATCATCCAAATATTCGCTGTTATCCAGCACCATGATCAACATGTACATAAACCAAGCTCCTCATTGCAAGACAGAAGGATGACAACAGCAGGCAAAAAAACACGCTCATTCTGCCTACCGCCTTTTGCCTTCTGCCTTTATATTGCGATACGTAAAATAATTATCCTGCGTTCCGGCCAACCAGGCAGCCAGTTGGGTTTCATCGCCACACTCCAGTATTTTAATAACAGACGTTAACTCTTGCTGGTAGCGATGCAATTGTGCCAGAACGGCCGTTTTATTCGTCAGCAAAATATCGAGCATCATCTTCGGATCCGTGCCAGATACACGAGCCGTGTCTCGGAAACCCGAGGCGCTGACCGCCCACAACCGGTCGTCAGCCATCATCGCCGCCGTGCGCATCAACAACCCTGCCACCACATACGGCAAATGGCTGATCGCCGCCACCATCTCATCATGCGTATCAGGGTGTAAAAACAGCGGATTGGCGCCCACAATGCGCAACAAATCCAACACCAACGCCTCAAGACGCTCCGTCGTGCGCTCCGTACGGCACAACACAAACGTTTTATCACGGTACAAATCTGGCGTCGCCGCCCTAAACCCGGCCGTTTCTTTGCCACACATCGGATGCCCGCCCATCGCCTCAAAGCAAGGCGGCAAAGCAGCCATCGCGGCACAAATATCCCCTTTAGTACTGCCCAAATCCAACACCATACAGCCATCAGGTCGCACTTCCGCCAGCTGCGCCAGCAAATCCACCACCGTGCGCACCGGCGTCGCCAGAATAACCAACTCCGCCTCCTGCACACCGGCAGCAAAGTCAGACGTCACCACATTTGCCAAACGTGCAGCCGCCTGACGCGTATCCGGGTTTAAATCCACCACAGTGATAGGCGTCGGATAGGGTCGCCGCGCCACCCGCTGCGCCAACCGCATCGACAGCGCCAACGAGCCACCCATCAAACCCAAACCAACAACCGTCACCTTTGCTTGCAACATAATGGCGTGATTATACCCAGGAGCAAAAAATCATCCCATGTCAGCCGAAAATCATCATCCGTAACCCGTCATCCATAAACTGATGGCCGAGTTGTCGCTGAGCGACCTGCTGATCACTGATAACAGCACTTTCCGATCTGTTTCCGCGATTATTTTTCAGGTAAAATTATTTCATGTTCAAGAAAAAAACTATTTCCCTGGGAATCCCACTTCTCATCACCTTTTTACTCACTGCGTTACTTCTTTACCAGTTTGGTGAAAGGTGGCTGCATCGGATTTTGTTGTATCTATCAACGGCCGTTTGGGTCAGGCGTATCGTCACAGATTTCCCTCCTGCGCGAGCCGTCGCCCAGCGCTTTGTCGCTGGTGAAACGAGAGCAGAGGCAATCGCCATCGCCAAATCCCTCAACGACAAAGGCATGCTGGCCGCGCTCGATTATCTCGGCGAAAGCATCACCAACATCAATGAAGCCAATGCGGCCCGTGACGAAATTCTGCAGCTCCTTGCCGCCATCCACGAGGCTGGTGTAGAAGCATATGTTTCAGTCAAATTGTCACAGCTTGGCTTACACATTGATCCAGCCTTGGCCCATGAGAACATGCGTGTGATACTGACCGAGGCCAAGAAATTTAACAACAGAGTGCGGATCGACATGGAAGAAACGGCCGTTACCGACATCACCTTCACCATCTACCACCAACTCCGCTGCGAAGATGGCTTCGACAACGTTGGCATCGTCGTGCAAGCCTACCTCTACCGCACCGAAGCCGACACCATCCCCCTCATCGACAAAGGTGCCTGGGTGCGCCTGTGTAAAGGCGCCTACGCCGAACCCGCCAACCTCGCTTTTCCCCAAAAAGCCGACACCGACAATAATTATGTCAAGTTAACCAGGCTAATGCTTGCCAAAAAAGCGCGGCAAAACGGAGTCCATGTCGCCATCGCCTCCCACGACGAAGCCATGATCCAGGCCGCCATCGCTTACGCCACCGCCAACCACATCCAACCCGACGAATACGAATTCCAAATGCTCTACGGTGTCCGCCGTGAGCTGCAAGACAAACTCGTCCAAGACGGTTACCAAATGCGCATCTACATCCCTTACGGCACAGCCTGGTACTCCTATTTCATGCGCCGTCTCGCCGAACGTCCTGCCAATCTCTGGTTTTTCGCCAGTAATCTGCTAAAAAAATAGAAAAGCAAATATAGAGGCACACGATTTCTTGATGATCAACTCAATCAACCATCACCAACAACAGATCACATATCATTACCTATCAAACTACATCACAAAGGATTATCACCCTAAATCATGACTACAATCACCGAATCACAACTCATTTCAGGCGTCTACATCGCCAAACTCAAAACCTTCAGCGACCAACGCGGCCAATTCGTAGAAACCTTCCGCAAAGAATGGTTCCCGCAGCGCTCATGGGCTATTTTTCAAACCAACCGCGTTGACTCCACCAAAGGCGTTTTACGCGGCCTACACTATCATCATAACCAGGTAGATTACTGGTACGTTTCCCAAGGCATCATCCGCGTTGGCCTCGCCGACATTCGTCCCTCCTCCCCCACTTACATGCAAACCCAAACCATCGAAATGGGTGGAGAAAACAACATCGGCCTCTTCATCCCCTGTGGCGTGGCGCATGGCTACACCACCCTCACCGCAGTCACACACAACTACATCGTGGACAGCTATTATAACGGCGGAGCTGACGAAAATGGTGTCGCCTGGAACGATCCAGAGCTAAAAGTTGACTGGGGTGTGGCAAACCCGATCCTATCCGAACGGGATGCTGCCAACCCACGCCTACGCGACATCGCTCCAGAAAATCTACCGCAATAACTTGACAGCACACCACCACCCTGAACGAAATGAAAAATCTTGCCCAAAACCAACGTCAATTTGCCATCAAAATTCTTGGCACCGGTCTCATCATTGCCATCCTGTATGAGCTGCAGCGCATGGCAACCTATCTCAAGCGCGTATTCAGCCAACCTCACCTCGTTGACCCGCGCATCACCTCCCAGGCAAAAACACCAGAACAAGTAAAAGAGTGTGGCTATCGTATTGCGCTGGCAAATTTACGAGGCGGCATCGAAACCCGTCATTTGGCTGATGGCCAGGAATTTTCCGTATTGTGTGCAGGCATCCGCAACTTCCGCGAACCATGGGCACGGGATTTTGGCTTCGCCAGCTATGGCCTGTTAGCCGCAGGAGAGATAGCCACGGCACGTGAAGGGTTAGAGTTATTTTTCCACTTACAACGTGATACCGGTCAGTTTCCCGTCAAAATCCATTCCACCAGTATCCTGGATCGTTACATCCATTCCTTATTTGACCGCGAGCAACCTATCCACAATCCGATTCAGCCCAAATACATCACCGCCCACAACACCATTTCACTCGACGGCAACTGCCTCATCGTGATTTCGGCGATGCGCTACGCCACCCATACTGGCGATGATTCTATACTCCAAGTCCATTGGCATGAGCTTAAACAAGCCGTTACCTGGCTCAACAGCCATGCCCATGCAGAAGATGGCCTACTGCATCAATTAGCCTTTACCGATTGGGCAGACAGCGTAGGGCGCACTGGACGCATTCTTTATACCAACGTTCTTTACTGGAAAGCATTACAGGAGTTAGCGCGTGCTGCTGGTCGTTTAGGATACTCAGAAGATCATGCTTTTTACAAAGCCAAGGCTCAGAGCATTCACGACGCCATCCAGAACCATTTTTGGCGGCCCGATTTAGGCTTTTTTATCACCAGCAAGGATTACGAGATTCTAAGCAGCAGCGGGAATACCTTGGCGGTTGCTTGGGGGTTGGCCAATCAGGCACAAAGTCACACCATCCTCAATAAAATGGCGGCGTTTGGTATGGCAGACCCGGTGCCAACCCAAGTCACCCATGCCCCTTATCCCCTCAATCTGATTGCCATTGAAAACAGATTGGGGGGCATTGCCAGCTATCACACACGAGCAGCCTGGCTATGGCTGGGGGCGTGGCACATCATTGCGCTGGCTCGCAGCGGTCGCATTGCTGAAGCTGAGGCGCATTTGCAACGCGCCGCCCAGGCCATCGTGCGGGATGGTGTCGTGCATGAGGTCTATGGACAAGACGGCAATCATCTATCTACCGTGTGGTACACTTCCGAAGCACCGCTCACCTGGAATGCAGGGATGTTAGTGTATGCATATCACGTGGTTTATGAAGCAAAAAACGAAGGGAGCAAGTTAGCCACACTTGGCAAAGATTACAGTTTGTAGTACGCGCTTTAGCGCGTAAAAATAGCGCACTAAAGTGCGCACGATGAACTTGAATCAGAGAGGAATCCATGAGCAAATCGAGTTTACGCATTGCCCATTTTACGAATACATATTTCCCCATGATGAGCGGCGTTGTGCGCTCTGTCAGCACATTTCGCCAGGCCCAGGAAGCACTCGGTCATACGGTGTTTGTCTTCGGCCAGGAAGCGAGCAACTACGAAGATAAGGAACCATACGTGTTCCGTTACCCTTCATTCAATATTCCTATCCGAAATTATCCAGCAACCATTCCCGTTTCTAATCATATTGACTGGCTGATTCCCAAGTTAAAATTAGACGTGATCCACGCCCATCATCCGGCACCGATAGGCAATGCTGCTTCTGAGAAGTGTGAAAAACTAGGTATCCCATTGGTGTTTACGTATCACACCCGCTACCAGGAATATGTGCAATACATGGGCATGCCTGAGGAGTTAATAAAAGAGATTATTGAACATCAGCTTGCCAGGTATATGCAAAAATGCCAGCACATTGTGGTACCGAGCAAAAGCATCAAAGAGATGGTGGAGTCTGTTTATGGCATCCGGGAACGGGTAACTGTCATTCCGACGGGGATTGATTTGAAACCCTATCGGGAGGTAAACGGCCGTTCCGTGCGCACATCCCGCCATTGGACTGATGACAAAAAAGTCATCATCACAGTGGGACGGTTGGTTAGTGAGAAAAACTTTGACACGCTCATCAAAGCCTTCGCCATCGTGAGCCACAAACATCCAGATACCATCCTGGCTCTCATCGGTGATGGGCCTATCCAGCAAGAGCTAGAAAAACTCACCCAACAAGAAGGGATTCATGACCAGGTAGACTTCATAGGACAGGTGCCATTTGAAGAAATGCCTAACTACCTCAAAGCCGCCGATTTCTTCACGTTTGCCTCCATCACCGAAACTCAGGGACTGGTGACGATAGAAGCGATGGCCGCCAATTTACCCATCGTGGCGGTGGATGCTACAGGCACCTCCGACATCGTGGAAGATGGCAAAGATGGTATCCTCACCGAAAATGATCCAGGGAAATTAGCTGCAGGCATTGACCGCGTGTTGAGCGATCCAGCACTAGCCAATCACCTACGCACAGGAGCCATCCACAAAGCAAAGGCATTCGAGACACTCAACGTCACCAAGCGCCTGATTGACATCTACGGACAAGCGGCTGAAGACAAGAAAGCGGGCATTTATGTGGTTCCTGACAAGCGAAAACCGATCTACACCGTCGCCTGGAACACTTTAGCCGACCAGGCAGACAAGTGGCTGGCAAAAGTTGAAGATGGTTTAGGAATCAGTACAGGGTCGTCGAAACCAACAACATAGTGACCCTGTTTGTCCTTGGTCATTGGGCAACATTTCAGCCAAATAACCGCTGCCACAGCGGGGGCCCCATGACAAGCAAACCGATGAGGATGGAGCCACAAGCTCCAACAAGCACGGCCGCGGCAGCCACATCTTTAGCCACTTTGGCCAGGGGATGAAATTCGGGGGAGGTCATATCTACGATGGCTTCCAGAGCAGTATTCATGAATTCGGCCATCCACACGGCCGTTACGGCCAACGTGATAATCGCCCAATCGGTGCGGGAAAGGCCAAGCCACAAGCCAAGGGCAAACACCCCCACACTGATGATAGCATGTATCCAGGCGTTGTGCTGGGTACGCAAGACATACCACCAGCCTTCAAAGGCGTATTGGAAACTTTTGGCGCGGTCGTAAACTTCGTTGTTTTTTTTTGCGGTCATGGCATAAATCTCAACATGTTGTCTGTTGAGGAACTTTGTTCTTGAGACATTGATGCCTAACAATTGGCGGGAAACAAAGTTCCTGGGGCAGGTGGCAGTTGTTAGCTGTGGGGCGCTTCGGTGGGGGTGACATGGCTTAAGTTTAACTGGTCGAGAACGGCCGTTTGCTGCCCCCACATCTCATCTTTCTCCTCAACAGTGCCATGGTCATAACCGAGCAAGTGCAGCGTACCATGCACAGCCAGGAGCTGCAGCTCTTCCACCAACTCGTGTCCGGCGGTTTCTGCTTGGGTAACGGCCGTTTCCACAGAAATAGCAATGTCCCCCAGATAGCCACCCAGTTCGTCCCCTGCCTCAAAGCTGAGCACATCCGTGGGGCGATCCTCGGCGCGATAGTCGCGGTTCATCTGATGCAGCTCTGCATCATCAGTGAGCAAGAGCGACAAAGTTGCCGCTTCCATCTGTGCCTGCGCCAGGGTGGCTTGAACGGCCGTTCTGACCGCAGACACGGCATCTTCCAATTCATACTCTAGTGATTCGGCAATAAAAATTTCGATCATAATTGCAGCGTAACAAAATGGCACAGTAGCAAAGCACCTTAAACCCTGCCGCACGGCAACATGGCCACTTTCTCACGTTGAATCTTGCGTGATCGCTGGATCCGGCTCCGGCTCGACAACAGGTGGTGGCAAAAAAGGATTTGGTTCTGGCGGTGACAGCTGAGCAGGGGCTGGCGCTTCATCGGGCACAGTAGCTTGCTCCTCAATCTGCTCATTGCCTGGATATTTAACGCGCACATGGAAACGCCCTTTCAGCGTTTCGATAAAGGACTCCCGCACGATTTGAATATCCTTCATCGTCAAGCCAGTGTTGTTCAACTGCCCCTGCATCACATCATCATCAATGATTTTGTTCACCAACTTTTCAATCGCTTTCTCAGAATTGGGCCGCAGGGCACTCGAGGTAGCTTCCGTAGCATCTGCCAACATCACAATACCCGCTTCCCGACAGCGCGGACGTGGACCAGGATAGCGGAACTTCTCCATATCCACTAAGGATTCATCATCGCCTGCTTGAGCCACAGCTTTGTGATAAAAGCCCCACACAAGCCGTTCCCCGTGATGTTCAGCAATAAAGTCTCGGATCCGATCTGGAAGTCCATATTCTTTGGCCAGCGCCAACCCATCCGGCACATGGGAAATAATAATTCGGGCACTTTCGTATGGATCAAGATTGTCGTGAGGGTTTACACCTTCCTGATTTTCTACAAAATATTCAGGCCGTTCCACCTTCCCAATATCATGGTAAAATGCGCCCACCCGCACCAAAGTGCTATTAGCTTTAACACGATCCGCTGCCTGTTCAGCCAGGTTAGCCACCATGATACTGTGATGATAGGTTCCGGGTGCACGCCGTAACAACTCTTGCAGCAGTGGATGATCCAGGCGAGATAAATCCTGGAGATGCAGCGTGGTCGTCATGCGGAATATACCGCCCATGAGATAGAACCCAGCCAAAGTCAAGGCTGCGGAAAGCACCCCATTAGCCAAGCCAAACAACAGAAGCTGCGCCACTTCAAAAGCGCTGATGTCCTGAGGAATACGGAACATGAGGATCACAGCCATATAGCCCAAGGCAGCCATCACTCCTGCCCGGAAAAAGGCATTGATGCGCTGGGCGTCACGCAAGGTCAGCACAGACAACATCCCCCCAGCCGCAAAATAGAGCACCATCTCCACAGATTGATTGGCGACAGCAAAACCAACGAGACTGGAGATAACGGCCGTTATGATGACAGCCATGTCCACGCTAAACAACACCGCCACCAACATAGACAAAGCCGCCATCGGATACCAGTAAAGCATGTAATTGGGTCCCGAAGGTAAAACTCTGGCCATGAAAGCAAAAATCAAAATCAACGTCGTTAGGGCGCTCAAATAACGGCGATTCTTGCCAATTTCTGGGACATATTGCTGCCAATAAAGCATAATCAGCACGCTCGCCAACAACGACGCCAAGACCGTACTGAGAACACCCTCCCACTCCACTTTTTCTTCCAATAAGCCAAGATAGGTCAAAAGCTCAATATCTGCTGCTGTGATAATGGTGCCTGCAGAAACGATTTGCTGCCCCTGATAGACTGTCCGCGTAACGGGCTGCACAGCAGCGGCGGCAGTTTCCTTTGCTGTTTGGGTAGCCTCCCCATCTAAAAACACATTCGGCACAATGAATTGGGGCGCAATGCTGGTGACAACGTTTTCCTGAGCCGGCGTCAAATTTAAACTGGCCTGTCGCCGGGCTGCACGCTGCGCATCGCGCAGCTGGGGTTTGCGTATCTCCTGGCGCATCACCAAATCAAGGATTTCCAGCGTTTCCCCTTTGGCAGCCTTGTATTCCTCATCGCTTAAGGCCAGCAAATCACTGGCAGCCGCATCATCAATGGTGATGGATTTGACAGCTCGCAGGTATTCAATTTTCTTGGCCAGCGTTGCTTGGGAGTCGGCTCGCACCGTATCAACGAAATTGAAGAATTGGCGGGCTAAAGTGAGCTGTGCCCGACCAATATCGGCATCTAATGATGTGTATTGGTCGGATACGCCATTGGTGGCATCCTGGCGAGCCTGTTCGGTGAGAACTTCACTGGTGTATGAATAGGTAATAGGCGCCAAAATATCAGCAGGCGCAGGCTCACCAACAACGGCCGTTACCGACGAGCGTTGAAACAAGCTGATTGACAAAATCAGGGCAAGAGCCAACCCTAAAAACAGGGCATGCAACCAGAGCCTTGATTCATTTAGGAAGCGTCGCCAACGCGACTGTTGCCCACTGTCATAAACCATCAGATCACATTAAGCCCGCCGGATCAGCCAGCTAACAATTCACGCACAACTTCATTCACTAAACGGCCGTCTGCCTTGCCCTTCACTTGTGGCATGAGTTTGCCCATGACTTTGCCCATATCTTTAGGGGATGAAGCCCCGGTATCGGCAACAGCTTGTGCTGCCAATGCTTCAATTTCTTCACGACTCATCATTTGCGGTAAATAGGGTTGAATAATTTCTAACTCGTATTTCTCTTGTTCAGCTAAATCATGACGACCAGCTTTGGTATATTCAGCCAAACTTTCACGACGTTGTTTGCTTTGTTTAGTCAAAACTTGCAACACACCAGCATCCTCCAACGTCACGCGATCATCAACCTCAACTTGTTTAATCGCAGCCTGCAACATGCGCAGTGCATCTCGTTTTTTACGATCACCCATTTTACTAGCGGCAATCGTATCTTGCCTTAACTGTTCCTTTAAACTCATTTTCACCTCCAAGGAAGATTGTAACATTGTGAACGAGTTTACAAAAGTAAGTCACCTTGTGTCAGGATTTACTTTGGTTTCAAAACTGTGTACAAACTTAGATTTCCCTCTTTGCCATCTGACCGAAATTGATTCACAATCTCTAAGCCAGCTGCCTCCGCAAGAACGGCCGTTTCCTCCTTATCAATTAAACTAACATAACGCAAACCAAAGCCATCACGCTGCCAGGTCAATAAATAATCTTTGGGGCCCACCTGCTCAGGTGTTATGCCGATTTTGTCCCAAGGCACAATTTTGCGCAGTTGCCGCTCACTGGCTGTAAACTGCCAATTCGAAATGATCATGCGACCCTCAGGTTGCAGACATAGTTTCATTTCATTCAACAGCGCCAGCCTGGCTGTTTGCCCCGGAAGATGCTGCATAGCAGCCATGCAAGCCACGCAATCATAAGCCCCTAATCCATATAAACTTCCAGGACGGCTTATATCACGCTGATGAAAATCACCCATAGTGGTTGCCTGGGCGCGCGCCAATAATTCTGCACTAAAATCGACGCCTGTGTACCAACGAATTTTCTGGCGAGCCAGCAAAAACCGGCCTAAACGCCCTTCCCCACAGGCCACATCCAAGAAATAGTCACAAGGCTCAGGCAGTTCATCTAAAATGTGGAAAAAGCCAGGTTGAGGACGTAACCGACTGTCAGCAAATGGGTCAGCTAAATCATCGTAGAATTTTTGATTGAGCAGGAGCAGCTTTTGCTTGATTTCTTCTTCCATAATCGCTTGTGTTTCTACCTGCTAAGCTGAATTCAGATGTACCTCAGTAGCCAAATTGTCTCAAAATTTGGTCTACGGAACTGACATAGCTACCCCCAAATAGACGGACATGCACCAGCAAAGGATACAAGTTGTAAATATCTCGCCGTTCTTCAAAGAAACCTGGTGGAATTGGGCGCAGTTCATGGTAGCGGTCAAAAAAGGGACGGCTAAAGGTGCCAAACAGCGTCGTAAATGCCAGTTCAATTTCAGGATGGGCATAGTAAATCGCCGGGTCAACGAAGCCAGTAATCTGCCCCCCCTGCGCCAACACATTGGTCGTCCATACATCCCCATGAATCAAAGACGGCCGTTCTGGTTCAAGTAGCCATTTATCGAGATAGTCAACAAATGTTGCCAACCGCTTAAACACCTCTTGAGGCAGCCGATTGGTGCGCACACCTTCCTGACCCATGTGGAGCAACCTGGCCTCACGGAAAAAGTCCAGCCATGAGGTCATTTGTGGATTGGGTTGGTGCAAGCCGCCAATGAGCGTATCCTGTTCCAGACCAAAAGTTTCTGATGAAATGCTGTGCAGTTCGGCCAACAATTCTGCGGCATGGGCTTGCGCTTTAGCGCTAAACTGGCTCTCTCCCGGCAAGAAGGACATGATCAACAAACCGCCCACTGCATGCAGCACTTCTGGCACCGGCAGCGAACTGTGTTCACCTAAATAACGCAGCATGTATCCTTCAGTTTCTAAATGTGAATCTGGGCTGTTACCGAACTTAGCCACCACAGAACGGCCGTTTTCCATCTTCACATGGTACACCTGACCAATACAGCCCCCACTCAATGGCGAAATATCAACAATTCGCTCGTTCAACGCCTGCTCAATCATAGGGTAAATCGACATCAATAAAACACTCCACCCGAACAAAAAATAAATCAGGCCAGCCTTCTGAGCTAATTTGCACCCATCACGGCATGGCTCACATTATCCGTGTCCTTTAATGCTTTTCAAGTTGTTTCCCACAAGGTTCGCTGCTGGCCGTTCATGTCGTGCTTATTCCGTATCAGCACCGGAAAGGTCGCGGATAATCACGTTATCAAACGCAACTTGCAAGCCCGCTTGCCCAAAGGTGCCAGCATCCAGCCCCACATTGGTATTGCTGCCCACGCCAGTATCGACAATTTCATGAACGACATTGCCATTCACCGAAAACGACAAATTGGCTCCCCTGGCCTCCACTTTTAAGCGATTAACGGTATTTAGCCCTTGATTGATCGCCGATGTAGCTGCCCAATCTTCGAGATATTGACTCCATGACCCATCTGCATTATGACGCTCCACCATGTACAAACCATTGCTGGTAATCTCAAAACGATAAAACTGGTCAGCGCCACGTATGCGGGCTAAGACACCGTAACTACTTTCCGGGTTTCCTGTAATTTGCCTGGCATCTACTGCCAATGAAAAATTGTCCACTGCCGGCTCTTGCAAGGTGACATACTGCATTGTGTTGGGCTGGTTGATAGAAATGACTAACTGTTGATCTACCACGGCCGTTTGCCCAATCCCATCTCCTTCGACCAGCCAATCCCCCACCTCGCCGGGGATAAACTCATCCTGGAAGATGACATCACTCTCCTCTGGAGCCGCGTCACCCCCACGGCAAGCAACCAGAAAAACAAACAGTACACAGTACACAGTGAACAGTAAACAGCGAACAGTAACCTGAAAGCGGCGCATTTATGGCTCTACCACCCGGAAATCAGAAAACTCAACAACGGCCGTTCCCGGTTCAAGCGTACTCACAGCTAAACCAACATCACCAATCACAAAAGTAGGATCCGTCACCGTCGTCAAGGTAATTCCATTCACAGCTAGGCTCAGTTCTTGCCCGATACAACTCGTTCGTATTTGATTGGTGGCATTCCCCTGGTTGATAACATCTGAATATTGATACTCCCCATTTTCGGTGAGATAAGTAATAGAAGGGCTGTCACTGGTATATTTGCCAATAGTGTAATAGCCATCGCCACTGATGAGAAACACATAGAAATTTTCCTCATTTTGATAGCGGCAAATCGCGCCATACGCATTATCATTCGGTCCACTTACCTGGCGTGCATCAGTTGATATAATAACATCATCAAAACTCTGTCCCGGATTCGTCCACCAGATTTGGCCAGGCTGGCTAGTACTCATGCGCAGCACACCCTCATCTATCTCCACAACCGCGCCACCACGATTGTACAACGCCCAACCACAATCCTTTTCGCCTCCAAAATCATCCTGAAATAAGGCACCACTTTCTGTACATTCATCAACATCGTTGCCGCCAAGCGAACAAGCCACGAACAGCCATAACCCCACAGCAACACTACAAAGAAGTAACAATCTTTTTTTTATCAAACCACACCATCCTCATCTATTTGCACAGATTAACTCATCATTCGCGCAGGAACAGAATGTTCAGATAAAAATATTGCAAGAAGAACCATCTTCATGAGCAGAGATTTCAGTGATTGACACGTCAATCAGCCTCATTTTGACCTAAATCATCCAGCAATTTATGCACCGCTGAAACTTGCTCCTCCAAGGATTCCTGTTGACGGGAAGAATAAAGATAACAGCCCATCGCCACCAGCCATAATACAAAAATAACGGCCGTTACCACCAACAAATTTGAAAACATGAGTTTTATTTCCTTTGGACTGACGATGAAATAACACACAGAATGACATCGTCCGTTTCAAGAAACGGGAAAGAAACGACTGCGTCGTATTATTTAATTTCCGTTCCTTTGCCTTAGTTTCATCCTAAAAAGTGTACCAAAAACAGGGGAAGATGCACGATTGTCACCGCCGCGAGTCCCACAAAGGTTCTGCCTGACCCGCTTGTTTATTTTCATACCGAGACATCACAAACAAGGCATCCGAAAGCCGATTGAGATAGGGAACAACAAACTCACCCACCGGTTCTTCACGAGATAAAGCAATCACGTCACGTTCCGCTCGACGGCAAACTGTACGAGCGACATGCAGCTGAGCCGCACCCTTCGTACCTCCTGGCAAGATAAAGTTTTCCAAAGAGCCGACCACCGCGTTCATCTCATCAATCAACTCTTCAATCTTTGCCACATCCACCCCACCAATCCCCGGTAATTCATATTTTTGCTTATCCTCTTCCAGAAAAGCGAGATCAGAACCAAGGTTAAACAGCTCATTTTGGATCCCGGGGAGAACGGCCGTTAACCGTTCACATAAGCCCAAAGCCAAAGCCATCCCCAGTTGAGCATTAAGCTCATCCACAGTGCCATACGCTTGAATCCGCCGAGACTCCTTAGCCACACGTTGGCCACCCGCTAAAGAAGTATCTCCAGCATCCCCCTTTTTTGTATAAATCTTAGTTAACCGAGGCATGATTTTCTCCAATAGTAACCATTCAGGCCTAATATTCCTCCTAACATAAGTTTAACCAGAGCTAAAAAACTTGACGAAGGTTAAGCAATCTCAAATTCGACCTTGACAAACAAGACAAGTTAGTTATAATTCCCGTCCTTCATTGCGGGGTAGAGCAGAGGCAGCTCGTCGGGCTCATAACCCGGAGGTCGCAGGTTCGAATCCTGTCCCCGCTATCAGCACTCAGCAAAACCACTTGCTGAGTGCTTTTTTTATGCCACAAACACATCACATAGGCATTACCCAAAGGGGAAATTTCTCCCCCGAAGGAGAAAATCCAAATTTCTTATAAAGATGGTGAGACGCGTCATTATCGATCTGGGTATTCAAGGTGATATGTTGATAACCTCGTTTTTGATACCCCTCAATAGCATGGGCAAAAATAGCTGTGCCAATCCCGCGCCCCTGCATATGGGGAGCAATCGTCAAGCGCACCAAATGCGCCCCCAAACGCCCTCCCGAGCTGATTTGGTAGCCAACTAACAGATCATCCAACAAAGCAACATCAAAACTCACTGCATCTCGCCGTGCCAAACGCAAAGTCTCTTGACTAAAGCGCCACAGCGGCTCAAAAACGGCCGTTTCCATTGCTGCCAACCTCTCAAAATCATCCACAGCAACCGGCCTGATCCGCAAATCAGGAACAGGCTTAATTAACGGCCGTTCCAAATCCTTCTTGATATACGTCTCAATAGCAGAAAACTCCAAAAAGCCCAAATCCGGCAGCACCTTAATAGGCCAGGGATCCATAACCAACCAGCCAACCTCAGTAACGGCCGTTTCCCGCAAATATTCCGTCATCACCGCAAACATCTCACCCAACACAACACATAGATCAAGTTGTGCCGAAACAGCAGCCAATCGCACCCAGGCAGCTGGCGCCGGATCCTGCGTCACCACCAGGCAAGCCAAAATTTCATCACGAGCCCAAAACAGACCAGGCATTCGCCTCTCCGCTTTCATCTCAGCATCTTGGGGCACAACCAAAAATCCTGGATCACCCAACCAATCAACCGGCAAACGCCAATCAACATGATAATGGGCAAACCGCGTCGAGTTCAGCAGCCGCGTAATCGCAGCCGCATCCGACATCCGGGCAACCCGCAATGCTGATAGCAGCGCCAGTTCATAATTGGGAGGATCTAGCATTTGGTTTGCGGATTCCATAACGCTATTGTACACTACAAGCCTAAGATTCGACATAACTACTTATAGGAAAAACATGGGCCAGCAAGACAAAAATCGTCAACTAGAAACCACACTAGCTAACTTAAACAAACGCTTCGGTGATGGAGCCATCATGAAATTAGGTGATGCTTACCACCTGCAAGTAGACGTGATCCCCACCGGCTCCCTCTCCCTAGACATCGCCTTAGGTGTTGGCGGCGTGCCTAAAGGGCGCGTCATTGAAATTTACGGCCCTGAATCTTCCGGTAAAACCACCGTATGCCAACACATTGTAGCCGAGGCACAAAAACGGGGCGGCATCTGCGCCTTTGTAGACATGGAACACGCCCTCGACCCAAGCTACGCCAAAAAATGTGGTGTAGACATCAACAACCTCTACATCTCCCAACCCGATACCGGTGAACAAGCGCTAGAAATTGCCGATGCGCTCATTCGTTCCGGCACCATGGACATCGTAGTCGTAGACTCAGTAGCCGCCCTCGTTCCCCGGGCTGAAATAGAAGGGGAAATGGGCGACGCCCACGTTGGCTTACAAGCGCGTTTAATGTCACAAGCATTGCGTAAACTCTCTGGCGCCATCAAACAAACCAACACCGTCGTCATCTTTACCAATCAACTCCGCTCAAAAATCGGCGTCATGTTCGGCAACCCAGAAACAACCAGCGGCGGGAACGCCCTCAAGTTCTACGCCTCCGTACGCATGGACATCCGCCGCATCCAGGCCATCAAATCAGGCCCAGACATTGTGGGCAATCGCACCCGCATTAAAGTAAAGAAAAACAAAGTAGCCCCCCCATTCACCGAATGTGAATTTGACATCATGTATAACGAAGGCATATCCAAAACTGGCGATGTTTTGGATTTAGCTGTAAATTATGAACTCATAAACAAACGTGGCGCGTATTTCCGCTACGGAGAAACACTCTTAGGGCAAGGTCGGGAAAATGCTAAACGATACCTGGCAGAAAACCCCGCCATGCTGCTAGAACTTGAAAATCTAGTACGTGAAACGGCTGGATTACCAACGTTGGATGCGGTAGACACCACAGACGCATTCATCGACTAAAGAACGGAAATCAAAGAATACGACAAAGTCGTTTCCTTACCGTTCCTTGAACCTGACGATGCAATTCCGTATTTCATCATCAGTCCTATTCAGGTGTAGCCTGAGCCTGTCGTCGCAAGCAACACCAAGTTTCAACAAGCTCAACCCGCTGCGCCCTGCATAGATAAATAATTGAATACTTGAAACAACCCAAACGTTGGATTAAAAACGCTTACGGCGTTGACTGATTATTTTTCTACGTGTTAGCAGATCAAATTTCAAGGGAAAAGCGATTCGGTAAACATTACCGCACTGCAAACAACAAATAACTGAGCAAACCAGGCGTTGTTTTTGCACAAACCATAAACAACGATCGACTAAGACAACAACCTGTTTCAGGATCTGATTATAAAGAAGTCTAAAGCAGTCATTTAGAGAAGTCAGCTTCCCCACGGTTGTCAGACCTAATTTTTATCTTAGGCTAGAAACTATTTTCTGTTTGTATTCCGGCATTAGGATCGCGCGATACGATACTCTCATTGGTCAACAACAGGACAAACTTGAGGCTTCCCGCTTCATAGTTTTGGCATCAGCAACGGCCGTTATGCAAAGGTAACGGCCGTTTTCATTTTAAAATGGGAAAAATCACAGCACTGAGCCTCCAAAAACACAACCGAAAACGGGTAAACGTCTACATCGATAGCCACTTTGCCTTCAGTCTAGCCTACACAGCCGCTGCTCACTTACGCGTCGGGCAAGAACTTTCCCCAGACGAAACCAATGCGCTGAAAAGCCAAGACGCCATCGAAAAAGCCAAAGACAGCGCCTACCGTCTCATCAGCCTCCGCCCGCAAAGCATCGCGGAAATCCAACGGAGTTTGCGCAAAAAAAGATACGACATCCACATAATTGAGCAAGTCATTAACCATCTCATTGAACTAGATTTCCTCAACGACGAAACATTTGCTCAATATTGGGTTGAACAAAGAGATACATTCAACCCCCGCAGTCACATGGCACTGCGTCAGGAACTACAACAAAAAGGCGTCAGCCGGGACATCATCGACCAGGCCATCACAGCCTCCGACGAAACCGCTTCCGCCCGCGCTGCCGCCGAAAAAAAAGCAAGACAATTGACCCGCTACCCTGAAAAAGAATTCAAAAAAAAGCTGGGGCAATTTTTACAACGGAGAGGCTACCACTACACCCTCATCAAAGAAATCATTGATGAACTGTGGCAAGAAACAGCCAACATGACCAATTAAAAAACGAAGCGAGGATTCAGGGATTAGCGGATACATCAAAAAATCCCCTCATCTCCTAATTCCCGCTCAAAAAAAAGCATTTGGTAGAGCTGGTACCTCCACCCATCTCTATACAGAAACTAGGAGAAATTTACAATGGAATTATGGATAGGCATCTTAGTCGGGGTCGTCCTCGGTGGGGCAATCGCTGCTGCAGCTACCTGGTATGTAACCAAACCCCGCACCGAAGAAACCCTAAATCAATTTAATCAGGAAATGAAGCGGAATCGTGCCGCAACAGAGAAAGAGTCCGAGCAGATTTTAAACGCCGCTCGGGGCGAGGCCAAGCAAATTCGTCAGGAAGCCGACAAAGTCATCGACAAACGGTACAAAGATTTAGCCAACGCCGAAGAGCGCGTAGATCGGCGCAGCGCCGCCCAAGACCGGCAAACCGCCAAATTTGAGCAGCGAGAAGCCAAACTCAACAAACGGCAAAGCCGCCTCGACAAACGCTTCAACGAAATCAACCGCATGGAAGACGAACACCGGCAAAAACTAGAAGAAATCGCCAGCATGACCAGCGAAGAAGCTAAACAAGTCTTGCTAGATGATGTAGAAAAAGATGCCCGGCAAGATATGGCTCGCATCATGCGTGAAATTGAAGACGAAGCACGAGAAACAGCCGAAACCAAAGCACGCGGCTTGGTAGCCCTGGCTATTCAGCGCATCGCCAGTGACCAGGTGGCCGAGTTGACAGTTTCTGTGGTGCCATTGCCCAGTGAAGAGATGAAAGGGCGCATCATCGGTCGAAACGGCCGTAACATCCGTGCCTTTGAGCAGGCAGCCGGTGTAGACATCGTCGTGGATGACACACCAGAAGCAGTTACCGTTTCCAGTTTTGACTCAGTGCGTCGTGAAATAGCCCGTCGTGCCATGGAAAAACTCATCACCGATGGCCGCATCCACCCCGCCCGTATCGAGAAGCTCATCAAAGACTCCACCAAAGAAGTAGAGCAAGTCATCAAAGAAGCTGGCGAACAAGCCGCCTATGAAGCCAACGTTCATGGGCTGCACCCACAAATCTTGCGCATGTTGGGTCGCTTAAAATACCGCACATCTTACGGGCAGAATCAGCTCCATCACTCCATTGAAGCCGCCAAGATTGCCGCCGTGTTAGCATCCGAGTTAAAAGCAAATGTAGAGATGGCCAAAATGGGTGCCTTGCTCCACGATTTGGGCAAAGCAATGGATCACGAACAAGAAGGCACCCACGCCATGCTTGGTGCTGAATACGCCAAACGTTTCCGCGTGCCGCCCGTCGTCGTCAACGCCATCGCATCCCACCATCACGAGGTTGAGCAAGAATCGATTGAAGCAATTATCGTAGAAGCGGCCGATGCCATCTCTGGTGCGCGTCCTGGCGCTCGTCGTGAGAGCCTGGAGAACTACATCAAGCGCGTACGCACATTAGAAGAAATCGCTACCGCTTATGATGGCGTGGAAAGTGCTTATGCCCTGCAAGCTGGTCGTGAAATCCGCATTCTGGTCAAACCAGGTGCCATCGATGATCTAGGAGCCATGCGTCTCTCCAAAGACATCGCCCGCACCATCGAAGACAGCATGCAGTATCCAGGCCAAATTCAAGTGACAGTCATCCGCGAAACGCGAGCGGTGGGTTACGCAAAATAAGCCCTCCCTCAGACTGACGATGAAATGAAACACGGAATTTCATCGTCAGTCCTTAGCAGACAAATTAACGAGTTTATGGAAAAATTCCAGCCATGCATTTAAATGCACTCAGGTTATGACGGAAAGTGGGAGCATTTACCAGGATGCACATTCAAATCCACCTTCGGCTAAAGACGACGGTATGATTCGTGTTAAAGGTTACGCATTTACCAGGATGCACATTCAAATCCACCTTCGGCTCCCTCTGATGTTATTAGGAATCCTGCTGATAACGGCCGTTTTCTTACCAGATCGAGTGTGGAATACATTGTTAGTCGGCATTGGTGGCCTCTTCCTCATCGCCTTCATCTGGACATACGCCCTCGCCAAAAACCTCCACGTCAACCGTCAACTCCGCTTCGGCTGGGTCTCCATCGGCGACCGCTTAAGCGAAGCCTTCCAGCTAGAAAATCACGGTCACATCCCCGCCCTGTGGGTTGAAATCAACGACCAATCAACTGTTCCCGGTTACAACGCCTCCGTGGTGCAAAGCATCAGCGGCCAAACAGCCATCAAGTGGCGCCGTGCTGCCATCTGTGTCCGGCGCGGCCAATTCCGCATCGGACCTTGGGAAGTGAGATGTGGGGATCCCTTTGGCATCTTCACCGCCACCCGCCACTACTCCGACACCCAAGAAATCATCATCCATCCACCGGTTCATGGCAAATTACCCATCCCCCTTCCCCCCGGGCAAACAGGAGGACGCGCCCGCGCCCAGCAGCGTGCCCTCCAGGCCACCATCAACGCCTCCGCCATCCGTGACTACACACCCGGCGACCCATACCGTTGGATACATTGGCGCAAAAGTGCGCACCAAGACAAACTAGTCGTGCGTGAATTCGACTTAGACGCTGCTGGTGATCTCTGGATTGTGCTAGATATGGACGAATCGATACAGTTAGGCGAAGGCACAGATGGCACAGAAGAACACACCGTCCTGCTGGCCGCATCAATGGCAGCCCAAGCCATTCGTCACATACGCAAAACAGGCTTAGCCAGCTACAGCCAAAAGCCAGACGTGGTACATCCTGGCATGGGAGAAGGACATCTGTGGCACATTTTGCGGGTGCTAGCCCTGGTTCAAGCTGACGGCAACATCCCGCTGGCGGCGGCTCTGCATGATGTTGCTCACGTTGCCAAACGGGGCAGCACGGCCGTTATCATGACACCCAGCGCTTCAACCGAATGGCTGCCCAGCCTCATGGAGCTGGCAAAGCGGGGTGTGCAAGCTCACTGCGTCTTACTCGATCGCGCCAGTTTTAACAGCGAAGGCAATAGCATCGGCCTGCGCGATGCAATTCAACAGCTAGGGTTTGCCGCGCAGATTATCCACCAAGGCGAAGTGGGGGTGCCCCTTGAAGAACGCCAACAGCGCGGCCATTGGCAGTTCCAAGTGACCCCGATGGGACGCGCGATCACAGTACACAATCCGTTAGAGGATGGCGTACACTAATGTTTCTAGAAGGGTTCATGTGGGCGGTTTACCGTTTCAGACCCAGAGAAAGTTGGCTTTCGTTGCTCCTGCTCATCTCCACAATTTTCCTGTTGGTGTCTGCCATCCTGGAAGTAGACTGGGTGCCAGAAGCAGAAGTGGCGTGGGTAACGGCCGTTCTCGGACTTTTGCTTGCTTATCTCCTGGCAAAAAAAGCCAAAAGCACGCTGCTCGCCTGGATCATCATCATCTTGTATGGCTTGCTCGTCACCTTCATTCATTTAGCCCACCTGTTACCCCCCTTCAACGTAATTCAGCAAGGGTTTTGGCCGTTACGCGCCTTCTGGTTGCGGAACAGCACCTTGTTTCTCAACCGCGCCAGCAGTTGGCTCATCACTGTCGCCCACGGTCATCGCAGTCAGGAAACCATCATATTCGCCTTTGGTTTAGGCCTGGCGTGCTGGCTGGTGACAGCCTTAGCAGTGTGGGCCGTGATTCGCCAGCGAAAACCGCTGCGTGGCCTCACCTTGATCGGTGTCGCCCTGGCACTAAATGGCTTCTTCGGCCTCTCGCCATTGTGGTATCTCCCTGCTTTTGTGGGCTTGGCGGCAGGGCTGTCGGCCACTATCAACTTCAACACCCTGGAAGATAAATGGCGAAAACGCGGCCTCGACTTTTCTGACGAAATCCGCATTGAAATGCTGATTTATGTAGCAGTTATCGCCGTGTTTTTAATGGCAGCTTCCATGCTCCTCCCCGCTTTTAGCCTCACCAAAACCGTGGACGCATTCCTGGCACATCCCTGGCTCTCTGGCGCAGAAGAAACATTGGATGAGGCTTTCGCTGGCGTGAAGAAACCACGCCCCAGACCACCCGGTAGTCCTGGGGGGTATGGCGTCATGCCCCGCGCATACCTGCTGGGTGAAAAGTCACCCGATCTCGCAGAAATCATCATGATGACGGCCGTTGTCACTGACAAATACGGCAACCCTGCCCCCCACGACCTCACGAAACGCATCCATTGGCGCAGTTTGAGCTACGAAATTTACACAGGACGGGGCTGGACCCTCACCGAAGAGCGAGAAGAGCCTATGCCCGCCCACGAAACTGTGCCCTTACCAGAGACAGCCAGCACCCTGGAATTAGTACAAGACATCACCTGGGTACGCGACAAACGTCTGGTGCGTTACACCTTGGGTGAGCCAGTGCAGTTTGACCACGCAGTCACACTGCACTGGCGCGGTCTGGATGATTATGTGCGGGCACACGGCCTGACGCAAACCTATCAGGTGACCACCCGCGTTTCCATTGCCGAAGCGGACGCGCTACGCGCCACCACCACCGCCGACATAGACAGCCTCCTACTCAGTCGCTACACGCAATTGCCACAGGATTTGCCCCCACGAATCCATGACCTGGCACAAACAGTCGCCGGCGACCTGGATAACCCCTACGACCAAGCCCGGGCATTGGAACGATTTTTGCGCCAATATCCTTACTCACTCGCCGTCGAAGCCGCCCCGCCAGGAGTTGATCCCGTAGACTATTTCTTGTTTGATCTGCAAAGTGGCTACTGCGACTATTACTCATCGTCAATGGTACTCTTAGCACGCAGCTTAGGTATTCCGGCGCGAGTTGCCGTTGGTTTTCTCAGCCAACCACCCGATGATAATGGGATGCAAACCATCCGCCAAAGCAACGGTCATTCTTGGGCAGAAGTGTATTTTGCCGGATATGGTTGGGTGGAATTTGAACCCACCGCCGGTTTCTCTAGTCCGCATGATGCCCGCATCGAGCAAACATGGGGAACCGAGCCGCCAGAAGATTTCATCAGCAATCCTGAGGAAACTGCGCCACTGCCAGAGCGTGATCCCCTTAAGCAGCCTCGTGAGTGGGGCACGATTGGGTTCCGCGTCAGCCTGGTTGTTTTGCTGCTGGTCATCTTGGCAGCAGCATGGATATGGCTGTCACGGCGAGCGGAAACTGAAGAGAATGTCTTGGCAACATACGGCCGTTTTCAATCCCAGGCGCACAAGTTAGGCACAGCTGCCCAGCCACACCAAACACCAGCTGAGTTCAACCAGACATTCCAACAGAACCTGGACGCTTTCTCCGACCATCCACCAACACAAGCCCGCGCACAGTCAGTCAAGCCGCTGGCCACCCGGCTCACCGAGTTGTTCAACGAAGCCCAATACGCACCTGAACCAAAAGACCACACCAACGAAGCCCACACGATCTGGCAGCAAATGAAACGGCCGTTATGGCTCATGCGTCTGCGTAAGAGATTCATGAAGTAGGCTGCCCATCCCTGCCCCTTTCTGCCAAATTGTGAGATAATAATTAGAAGCTAACGCAAAAAGCTAGAATGAAAAGCAGTTATGAAGCGCTTGAGGTGTGGCTAAGAGGGGGTTCCTCTTGCTCTCGCGCAAACCTCTCGCTTAGAAACGGAAATTAAATAATACGACGCAGTCGTTTCCTTACCATTCCTTGAAACTGATGATGCAATCCCAAATTTTATATCATCGTCAGTCTTTAGTGACCGCCTAAAAATCAATCCCCGTTTTTCCTGGGTAAAGGTCACTTGAAGCGCATCCATCAATTCCGTCACTTATTTATGGGTGCACACTTAACGGAGTGAACAATGAGCAAAGACCCAAATGACATCCCCGAAGTATTCCGTCGTGCTATGCGAGACGCAGGCTGGGATTACAGTGGGGGTGGTGATGACGATGACCCCAGAGGCAGATCCCCATTCCCCTCACGACCAAAACGTTCCCCATCCGGTGGCTCTAGCCGCATCCTGTGGATCACCATCATTATATTTTTATTGTTGATAAGCTTCAACTGGATTATTGTCACCTACACAGATTGGATATGGTTCCGCGCCGTGCGCTACGACGATGTCTGGCTGAAACAGTTCGCCTATAAAATTGTCTTGTTTGTGATTGGCTTCTCAGTGGCATTGGCTGTCATTTGGCTTAACTGGCACATTGCCCGTAAACGGGCGTTGCAAACGACCAATCCACTTCAACCCCAAATTCTTAAGCTGCCCTGGACAAGATGGATCATTGCGTTGCTGGCAATTTTCTTGGCCTTTGGTTTTGGCACAAGCATTTCTGCCCAATGGGAAACGGCTCTGCAATTTCTGTACAGCACCAACTTTGGCACCTTAGATCCCCTATTTGGCCTGGATGTCAGTTTTTATCTATTTTCTCTGCCTTTGTTTGAATTCATCCAGGGGTGGATCGCATACCTTTTATTCATCACCCTGGCTGGGGCAGCTGTCATTTACGCCGGGAACAACTTAGTTGACTTACAAAAAGGGCAATGGCGACCGCAAAACATCGCCCTCATTCGCCGCCACATCGTGGTGCTGGTGGCATTGCTGCTGCTGGCTTGGGCAGCGGGCTATTTGCTCGACATTTACCAATTAGTTTATTCGCCACGAGGCACTGTTTTTGGCGCTGGCTATACCGATGTGAACGCCACCCGATGGGCACTTATCATGCAATTGGTATTTTTAGTGGTGATGGCCATTGCCGTGTTCATCAATTTCTTCCGTTTCAACATACGTATTGTGCTTATTTCCGGCGGATTATGGCTGGCTGCCACCCTCCTCGTCGCCGGACTATTCCCCCGCTTGCTCCAACGTTACGCTGTCGAACCTAACGAATTAAAGCGGGAAGGGCCATACATCGCCGATAACATCGAATTTACGCGCCTTGCCTTTGGTCTGAAAGATGTCACCACCCAACCCTTTGGCAACATTTCCATCCTCGACCAGACAATTCTCAACGATGAAAAAGCAGAAGCTATCCTGCGCAACGTCCGCCTTTGGGATTACCGACCGCTGGAAGACACCTACACGCAACTGCAAGCATTACGCCCCTACTACAAATTCGGCACAGTTGACATCGACCGCTACACTATTGACGGCGCCACGCGCCAGGTTATGCTCAGTGTGCGTGAGTTGAACAAAGATGCCCTGGAAAACCGCTCTTGGGTCAATCTCAAATTGGAATTCACCCATGGCTACGGCCTTGTCATGAACCCCGTAGACCAAATCACCACAGAAGGTCAGCCTGAATTCTACATTCAAGACTTGCCCCCCCAGAGCATCGTCGAAGAAATCCAAATCACCCAACCAGAAGTGTATTACGGTGAACTGATGAGTGACGAAGTATTCGTCAGTCCCACCCGACCTAGTTTTAGTTATCCCCGTGGCAGCGAAAACATCGAAACCGTATACACAGGGAAAGGCGGCGTACTCCTGAGCAACTTCTTCAAACGGCTGGTCTTTGCCCTGCGTTTGGCTGATGCCAATGTCATCTTGAGTAATGAGATCGACAACAGCAGCCGCGTGCTGCTCTACCGCGAAATTCGTAACCGCGTCTCAAAAATTGCCCCTTTCCTGGTACTGGACGGCGACCCTTATGTGGTGGTCACTGATGCCGGTGAACTCATTTGGATTTTGGACGCTTACACCATCAGCAACAAATTCCCTTACGCCACCCCCACTGAAAATGGATTCAATTACATCCGTAACGCGGTCAAAATCACCATTGATGCTTATAATGGCACCGTCAAATTCTACATTGCAGACGAAGATGATCCCATCATCAAGACCTACGATTCTGCTTTCCCTGGACTTTTCCAACCACTCAGTGCGATGCCGCAAGATTTGCTGGCGCATCTGCGCTATCCAGAAGGCATGTTCCGCATTCAAACGGAGCAATACCTCACCTACCATATGACTGAGGAGCGTGTCTTCTACAATCGGGAAGATATTTGGCAGATTCCACAAGAAATTTTCGATGGCTCTGAACAAGCTATGGAACCCTACTATGTGACCATGCCGCTTCCCGGCGAAGTTGATGAGGAGTATCTCTTAATTCAGCCGGTCACCCCCATCGGCAAATCAAATATGATTGCCTGGATTGCGGCTCGCAACGATGTCCCCAATTATGGTGAACTGGTTGTTTACGTACTGCCTAAGCAAGAGCTGATCTTTGGCCCGCTGCAAGTGGAAGCACGCATTAACCAGGATCCTGAAATCTCTGGGCAGTTCTCATTGTGGGATCAACGTGGTTCGCGGGTGATTCGGGGCAATCTGCTGGTGATTCCAGTGGGTGAGAGCTTCCTCTATGTGGAACCGGTCTACTTGCTTTCAGATACCAGCGCCCTGCCGGAGTTGAAACGTGTCATTGTGGCCACAGATACCCGTATTGCAATGGCTGAGACGCTTAATGCCGCCCTGTTAGACCTGTTGCAAGAAGCACCGGGCGAACTGCCTGAGGTCGATGAGGTGGAAGCTGGTGGTGATGAGGCAGAAACGGCCGTTACTGAACCAGTTCCTACTCGCGCCCCACTCCCGGCTGACGCCAGTCTGGAGGCTCTCATCAAGTCTGCCAACGCCCACTACGAAGCCGCCGAGGCCGCCCAACGCGCAGGCGACTGGGCCAGCTACGGCGCCGAACTCGATGCGTTGCAGCTAAATTTGGCACAGTTGATGGCGTTAGTTGGCGAGAATGAATAATCGATCGACGAAGGATGGCAGCCCAACAGCCAGACAGCACTGCATGCTGCGGTCATGGAGCTGCCATCCCCAGTCTTATTCTCCCATGATTTGCAGCACTAATTCCCGTCTGCGAGGGCGGTTGTCAAAATCCACAAAGATGATTTGCTGCCAGGTTCCCAGCGTGAGGCGACCCTCCACAAAGGGCACCACCAACGACGCCCCCAAAAGTGCCGCTCGCACATGACTATGACCATTGCCATCTCCCCAACGCGCATTATGATCATATTCCCGGTCTGGATTAGCGATTTCATCAAACAGGCGGCGTAAATCGCGCAAACAGCCCGATTCATATTCAATAGTAGTCACCCCGCTGGTGGCAGACGGACTAAATATCGTGACCGTCCCATTGCGCAACTCCGATTCTTGCACAGCCAGCACAATTTCATTCGTTATGTCAAGAATATCAGCATGTCCCTTGGTAGGAAACTGGATCATATCTGTTTTTACTGTCACAATTACCTCCGATTCAGTGTTTAACTGAGATTCGTTTTGGAGATTGCTAGAGAATCGTCACTATTTTGTGTTAACATACATTAGCATTTGATAGACCGATCACGGGTTACAATAAAAATTATGACTGAAATATCTCCCTCTGACAATGTGACGAACGTCACCAATTCACCATCTGCACCAGGTTGGCATGCCTGGGGCGGCCGTTTTGCCTTGTTGGCATTCCTCTTTTGGACTATCGGCGTCACATACACGGCGCAAAGCTCTGCCTGGTTTAAGGCGCTAGAATTTAACAGCGGTTTAGATTGGTTTTGGGTGAACTCGTCGCTAATACAAGTTGGCTTAACGGCCGTTCCCCTCATCCCCTTCGCCATTTGGTGGCCGCACACCCGGTATCGCGCCGCCTTCCGCACCTGGCTCATGGCCAACCTGGTGCCGCTGCTTCTAGCCCCCACGCGACTGTTCTACGTGGCACACAGCCAAACCATCCTGCTCACACAAGCCATCCTGCTGCTCATTTTAGCCCTGGGTCTGGGCTGGGTTTATCGGCAGCAGCGGTCTCGACCAACATTAGCCACCGGTGCCCTAGCTGGTGGATTGGCAATCCTCATCAACCTGCCATTTGTTGTGTGGGGCGCGTTGGGATCGCCGCTGGACACCCTCTTAGCTCTAATCGTTGGCTTGCTCTTCGGCAGCGTGGCGGCACGAGTCATTGACGGTCACTGGCTGCGCGAATTGAAGCACACTTCTCAAGGCACGGGATGGGACATTCTAAGCGGCGGTTTTGTCGTGGGCACGGCTCTCCTTATCCTGAGCAGCGGTCTCAGCTTAAACGGCTTGCAACTGGTTCTCATGCTGGCACTGCCTACTCTGGGCTGGGCCGCCATGGGCATGGCTCTCACCAAACGCCGCCCTCAAGATACCGCCCATAACAGCCTGGCGTTAGGTCTGATAACTGGCTTAAGCGCTGCCTTTATCCTCATGTTTATCGATAGTGATGGCTTATTTATCGGTGCTGCCGATGGCATCATGCGCTGGGCGTTTCAGGCAGCCTTCTTCACCATTCCAGTGGCATTGTTGGTGGGCTTTTTCCTGCTGTTGCTGAGAAAGCGCCTGGTGGGCGCCCCCAAAGCCAGTGTCTCCCTCATCTTTGCTGCTGCCATTGTCATCATCGGCTTCACGCTCTACTTCTTGGCTGGACAACCAGGTTTTTACGGTGACCACCTCTTCGTCATCCTCACCGATCAGCCTAATACCGACGCGGCCGCCGCCATCTCCAACTACGATGAGCGCCGCCAATACGTCTACACCACCCTGACAGACCATGCCAACAACACCCAGGCTGACCTCCGCGCTGCCCTAGACAGATTTGGCATCGATTACACCCCTTACTACCTCACCAACGTCATCGAAGTGCGCGGCGGGCTGCTGCACCGACTGTGGCTTTCCACCCGCCCCGAAGTTGACCGCATCATACCCAGCCCCGTGATGCGCCCGGTGCGCGAAGATCTAGCGCTGCCCGCCACCTTTACCCCAGCACCTTCGGCACCAGATTGGAACCTGACCAACATCGGTGCAGACCGCGTTTGGCAGGAACTGGGCGTGACGGGCGCAGGCATTGTCATCGGCCAATCTGACTCTGGCGCAGATCTGAACCATCCTGAACTCAGCGACAGTTATCGCGGCACAGATGGCAACCATGATTACAACTGGCTCGACCCCTGGCAGCACACCACCAGCCCCAATGATAACGGCGGGCACGGCACCCATACGCTAGGCACAATTGTCGGCAACAGCGTTGGCGTGGCCCCGGATGCGCAATGGTTTGCCTGCGCCAACTTAGAGCGCAATCTGGGCAATCCGGCGTTTTATCTCGACTGTATGCAGTTTATGTTGGCGCCTTTCCCACAGGATGGCGATCCCTTTGTCGATGGCGACCCGCTCCGCTCGGCGCATGTGCTGAACAATTCCTGGGGCTGTCCTGAAAAACAAGAGGGGTGCGACGCAGATTCATTGAGAACGGCCGTTCGCTCGCTGCGTAACGCCGGTATCTTCATCGTGGCCTCAGCCGGAAATGAAGGACCAGACTGTGAAACAGTAGCCTCGCCTCTAGCCATCTACGACGAAGTCTTCACCGTAGGCGCGGTAGACTACAACAACAACATCGCCGTATTCAGCAGCACTGGCCCCGTCACCGTCGATGGCACATACCACACCAAACCCGACATCGCTGCCCCTGGCTTAGATGTGTTGTCTGCCCTACCCGACAATAATTATGGCCATAACAGTGGCACCTCAATGGCTGGTCCACACGTGGCAGGCGTGGTGGCGCTCATGTGGTCCGCCAATCCCGCCCTCATCGGCGACATCGAACGCACCGAAGAGATTCTACGCTCCACAGCCACGCCGTTCACCCCGCATCCAGCCGACAGCACCCTTCCTGCCGACCTGCAAGATTTGGAAGATGAACTGCCCGGCATCCTGGCAGATTCCCTGCAACAAACTGCCAACCTGACCGATGGCTCTTGTCTCTCTCTCACCGACACCACCATTGTGCCTAACAACATCGCAGGTTACGGCATTGTCAACGCTTACGAGGCGGTCAAAGTGGCCATGGAAGGACGGTAGGGACGGGGACAGCGGGCAGCTACAGCAGCCTTAGACCGGTTCTGTCCACCAGGTTGATGAACGAGAGTGCCTCACTGCCCGGTTCGTTCCGTCCCCCCAAAAGCACATCGGCCAGCAAATGTTCACCTATGGGAACATAAGCGCCCAACGAACCCAAGATTAGTTTGTAGTACGCGCTTTAGCGCGTAACACGGCGCACTAAAGTGCGCACTACGAACTTTGATGTGCTTTAGCGCGTAACACAGCACACTGAAGTGCGCACTACGAACTTTGATGTGCTTTAGCGCGTAACACAGCGCACTGAAGTGCGCACTACGAACTTTGATGTGCTTTAGCCCGTAACACAGCGCACTGAAGTGCGCACTACGAACTTTGATGTGCTTTAGCGCGTAACACAGCGCACTAAAGTGCGCACTACGAACTTTGATGTGCTTTAGCCCGTAACACAGCGCACTGAAGTGCGCACTACGAACTTTGATGTGCTTTAACGCGTAACACAGCGCACTGAAGTGCGCACTACGAACTTTGATGTGCTTTAGCCCGTAACACAGCGCACTGAAGTGCGCACTACGAACTTTGGTGTACGTTAGCGCGTAACACAGCGCACTAAAATGCGCACTACGAACCCAAGATTAGTTTGTAGTACGCGCTTTAGCGCGTAACACAGCGCACTGAAGTGCGCACTACGAACTTTGATGTGCTTTAACGCGTAACATAGCGCACTGAAGTGCGTCCAACGAACCCAAGATTAGTTTGTAGTACGCGCTTTAGCGCGTAACACAGCACACTGAAGTGCGCACTACGAACTTTGACGTGCTTTAGCGCGTAACACAGCACACTGAAGTGCGCACTACGAACTTTGATGTGCTTTAACGCGTAACACAGCGCACTAAAGTGCGCACTACGAACTTTGATGTGCTTTAACGCGTAACACAGCGCACTAAAGTGCGCACTACGAACTTTGATGTGCGTTAGCGCGTAACATAGCGCACTGAAGTGCGCACTACGAACTTTGGTGTGCGTTAGCGCGTAACACGGCGCACTGACTTTTTTTAAGCGCTAGGATCCGCTTTGAAGGGCAGGTTCACCGCGTGACGGAAATCGGTGCCGCGTAGGGCATCCAAAACCTGCTCCACCATGTTTGTTGCAACTGCGCGTTGGGCTTCTTTGGTACTGGCGCCCAGGTGAGGTGTATGCACCACCTGGGGCAAGCCAATCAACGGATTGTTTTGTGGCGGCTCCTGGCTGTACACATCAACGCCAGCGGCTCGCACTTTGCCGCTCTTGAGCGCCTCGGCCAATGCCTGCTCATCAACCAGTTTGCCGCGTGCCCCATTGATGATAACAACGCCATCTTTCATTTGCTCAAGAGACTTGGTGCCAATGATTTTGTCTGTTTCGGGGGTGTAGGCGGTGTGGAGGGTGATGTAGTCGGCAGCAGGGAACAAATCTTCAAGCTCAACCAGGGTCACGCCCATATCGCGGCCCACTTCTTTGGCAACGTATGGGTCATAGGCGATCACGTTCATGCCAAAGGCTTGTGCCCGCTCGGCCACCAGGCGACCAATTCGACCAAAACCAACGATGCCTAGTGTCTTGCCATATAATTCATACCCCACATATTTAGCGCGATCCCAGCGTCCTTCTGCCAGGGAATTGTGGGCCGGGGCAGTGTGACGGCTTACGCTCAACATCAAGGCCATTGCTTGTTCTGCGGTAGCGATGTTGTTGGCGGTTGGCGTGTTCATGACGATGATGCCCCGTTTGGAGGCTGCATCAACGTCGATGTTGTCTATGCCAACGCCGGCGCGTCCTACTACTTTCAGGTTCTTACCTGCTGCCAGCACATCGGCGTCTGCCTGGGTGCCGGAACGCACGATGAGGGCGTCATATTCGGGTAAAATTGCCATGAGTTCTTCTTTGCTCAGGCCAGTTTTCATGTCGTACTGTACGTCTTCTGCTTGATCTAGCAGTTCCAGGCCAGCAGCGCCTAGTTTGTCTGATATTAAGATGCGGAACATTTTTATTTTCCCCTTAAAAACAATTTCTAATTTCTAGCTTTAGGGCGCATCCATAAAATAAGTTACGGCATTGTATGGATGCGCTTCAAGTGACCTCTCCCCCTGAAAAACGGGGGCTAGCTTTTAGACGATCACTTAGTTTTCGATCTTATTTGTTTTCTGCCAAGAACATATCCACGGCGGTGAAGAGTTCTTCCATGTCGCTCATTTGCAAGTCGCCCATGTGGGCAATGCGGAAGGAAATGTTTTTTAATTTGGCACCATAACCGTTGGATAGGAACATGCCTTTGGTACGCAGGAAATCGTTGAGGGCGGGGATGTCGATGTTGAGGCTGTTCTTGAAACAGGTGACGGTGGGCGAAGCATATTTTTCGTCGGCAAGCAGGGCAAAGCCATGTGCTTTCCCCCAGGCGATGGTACGGTCTCGCAAGGCGAGGTGGCGAGCGAAACGGGCTTCCATGCCTTCTTCAAGCATGTCTGTGAGTTGTTTATCGAGGGCATACATGAGGGAAACGGCCGTTGTCGATGGAGTTTGGTTCTTTTGTAAATATTTATCCAGGATGAGGAAGTCAAAATACCAGCCCCGGTTAGGGACTGTGGCTGCTTTCGCCATCGCCCGGTCAGAAACAGCAGCGAAGCCCAATCCAGGGGGTAAAGCAAACGCTTTTTGCGTGGACGTGAGTAAAACATCTAAATCCCAGCCATCAAAATCAATCTTCACGCCAGAAAGACTGCTGACTGCGTCTACTAAAATCATGATTTCGTCACCATTGGGGGCGCTGCGCACTGCTTGGGCGATCTCGGCCACGGGATTGGTGACGCCCGTGCTGGTTTCATTGTGGGTGATGCAGATGGCATCAAATTCACCAGAGGCCAGGCGTTCTGACACCATGTCAGGCATAACCGCTTCACCCCACTCCACATTCAAAACCTCGTTCTCTTTGCCATTTGCTTCAACAATTTGTGCCCAGCGGGCGGAAAAAGCGCCATTCACACAGTTTAGCACCTTCTTGGCAACACAATTGCGAATAGCACCTTCCATGAAACCACTGCCGGTATTGGCACCAATCAACACTCGAGCTTCAGTTTGAAATACCTGTTGTAGTTTCGGGCGAATACTGGCAATGAGATCCAGACATTCTGGCATACGGTGGCCAATCATCCAGCTACCTTGTGCATCTAAAACTTCAGGACGAACCTCAGTTGGTCCGGGAATGAAGAGTTTTATGTGTGGCATTGATTGCCTGGGTAAATTTTGATTTAAGTCGTTCATCGTTAAATGCTAATGCTCCTTCTTGAATTAGGTCTAACCGATGACACGGATGTTTTCTTTGGGCACCCCGAAGAAAATGCCAAACACTCTAGCTGGCTCTTCACAGCCATCATTGATGATGTCAATCTTATGACCAACTGCTGGCCATGTTTGGATGACGAAAAAGACAGGTTCATCATGTGGCCAGGGCATCATTCCGTGCCTTCAGGCTAACGATGCAAATCCACAGCGGATTTAATCATCTACCCTAAGTGTATCAGAGGGAGGCAGGATTGCGTAGGGCGAATCCTGCCTTATTTCTTCCTTGACATCTCGCCCTACTTCCATAAAATTATCCTCGCAAATTCATACCCACAGCAAAGATCACCTTGGCAAGCAGGAACTGCCCGAAAAAAGAGAGACTTTTCGGTAGTTGGCATTCGGTAAGTGCGCATCCATCAATAAGTTACAGCATTGATAGATGCGCTTCAAGTGACCTTTCTCCCTGAAAAATGGGGAGTGATTTTTAGACGGTCACTAAGCGGAAACAGGGTGGAACCGCAACTCATCCGAGCCGTTCCTGCAGCGCGATTTTGCGTTGCAGGAACGGCTTTTTGTGTGAGAACAGACCAAAGACAAAAGACCAATACTTGTCCTAAACTGATCGCAGGATTAGTCATTGATCCTTCGTTCTTCATCAAAAAACTTTAGGAGTAACAACTGACCATGAGTGAAGCAACCTTAGAAACCATCACCGCGCTCGCCAAACGACGCGGCTTTGTCTATCCTACATCAGAAATCTACGGCGGACTTGCCAGTTCCTACGATTACGGTCCATTAGGCACTGAATTGCTGCGCAACATCCGCGACCTGTGGTGGCGTGAGATGATCAGCAAGCGCCCTGACATGGTCGGCCTCGATTCCCAGATTCTGCTGCACCCAGAAACCTGGGTCGCCTCAGGCCACGTCGCCTCCTTCACCGACCCCCTGGTTGAAGACAAAGAGACTCACAAACGTTACCGTGCCGACCACCTCATCGAGCAATGGCTGGCAGCCAATTCTGGCATTGATGATGTCGTCGTAGAAGACCTAGATTTGGAAGAAATGGGTGAGTTTATCGAGCGCCACAACGTCCTTAGTCCTGAAGGCAATCCCATCTCCAAACCAAAGGCCTTCAACATTTTGTTTGAATCGGCTATCGGTGCCGTTGAAGGGGAAAAATCAAAAGTGTATCTTCGAGGCGAAACTGCACAAGGTATCTTCTCTAACTTCCGCCAAATCGTAGACTCTTCCCGAGTGCGTTTGCCTTTTGGCGTGGGTCAAATTGGCAAGAGTTTCCGCAATGAAATCACCACGGGTCAGTTTGTTTTCCGCACCCTGGAATTTGAACAAGCAGAAATCGAATATTTCTTCGATGCCGAGGCTACAGATTGGGAACCTCTCTTCAAAGAGTGGCAAGCTGCTATGTGGAAATTTGTACATGAAACCTTGGGCATCAATGAAGAAAATCTGCGCTGGCGGCGTCACTCCGATAAAGAACGCAGCTTCTACAGCAAAGAAACCTATGACCTCGACTACCTGTTTCCCTTTGGCTTCCAGGAACTGTGGGGCATCGCCTATCGCACAGATTACGATATGCTGGCTCATCTCAAACATTCTGGGCGCAAGTTGGAATACATCGATTCTCAGCAAGGGGGCAAACGTATCGTGCCCCACGTCATTGAACCTGCTTTAGGCATCAACCGCGTCTTTCTTATGCTGCTCTGTGATGCATACTGGGAAGACGAGGAAAACAAACGCAAAGTCTTACGTTTCAAACCCAGTGTTGCCCCATACAAAACGGCCGTTTTCCCCCTTCTGAAGAACAAGCCTGCCCTGGTGGAAAAAGCCCGCACCATCTTCAACACCCTACTTGATCACATGACCGTCACCTGGGATGATCGGGGAAACATTGGTAAACGGTACTACTATCAAGATGAAATCGGTACCCCGTTCTGTGTCACTGTCGATTTTGATTCCCTTGACGATGATACAGTGACTGTTCGTGATCGTGACTCTGCAACACAAGAACGTGTGTCTGTCAGCCAACTATTGGCGTATTTGCAAGAGCGGATTTGAATTCTGATATAATACTTCCGACTTGCTAGCTATCATTCAAACCATCAGGAAACAATCATGGAAATTGCTATCGACCAAGAACAAGGTGTCACCATTATTTCCTTAAATGGGGAATTACAGAGACAAACAGCACCGGGAATACAAAGAAAGATTCTTCCCCTTATTAAACCGGATTGTAAAATTTTGCTAGATTTGGGTAATGTTTCTTATATGTCTAGCGCAGGTTTGCGCTTGCTGTTACTGTTCTATCGACAGATAGAAGCACAGGATGGTTCTGTCGCCCTTGCTCGCTTACAGGAGACGGTTCGTGATACGATGTCGATTACTGGATTTTTAGAGTTTTTCACTGAATACAACACAATTGAAGAAGGAATAAGCGTACTAAATCAATAATGGATCGTATAGATGTTTACCCAACTCATCGCCATGAGAATTTTTTGCTTCGTGCCGGTCGCCCTTTCCCATTTGGAATCACATTTGTTCCAGGCGGCGTGAATTTTGCAATTTTTTCTCGCCATGCCACAGCATGCACTTTGGTGCTTTTTGAAAGTGGGGCAGCAGAGCCATTTGGCGAAATTCCTTTTCCCAAGGAGTTTCATGTTGGCAATGTTTTTGCCATGGTTGTATTCAATTTAGACCATGAAAATCTCGAGTATGGTTTCCGTTTCGATGGTCCATATGCCCCCCATCAGGGACATCACTTTGACCAGCAAAAAATCATGCTCGATCCTTACGCAAAGGCAATCAGTGGGCGCAATGTTTGGGGAGAGAAGCCGGCTAACCACAGCCAGTTCCAATATCGCGGCATACTGGTATATGATGACTTTGACTGGGTAAATGACAGGCCACTGGGCATTCCGGCTGAGGATCTAATCATTTATGAGATGCATGTTCGGGGGTTTACCCGTCATCCGTCTTCTGGTGTGAAATACCCGGGCACGTTTGCTGCGATTAGGGACAAGATTCCTTATTTAAAGGAGTTAGGGGTTAATTGTATTGAGCTTATGCCTATCCATGAGTTTGATGAACATCATAATTCCTTTTTAGATCCAGAAACAGCGGAACCGCTTAAGAATTATTGGGGCTACAGCACTGTCGGCTTTTTTGCGCCTAAAGCTGGCTATGCGGCCACAGGTGCTTTAGGCATGCAGGTGGATGAGTTTAAGGCGCTGGTCAAAGTGCTGCATAAACATGGTATTGAAATCATTTTGGATGTTGTCTTTAACCACACTGGAGAAGGGGGGAATGATGATGATTTTTCGTTTTCATTTCGTGGTATAGATAATAAAACTTATTACATGCTCAAGCCAGACGGCCGTTATTACAACTTTAGTGGTACGGGCAATACGATGAACTGCAATAACCCTGTCGTGCGTAACATGGTTCTTGATTGTCTGCGCTATTGGGTGGCTGAATACCACATTGATGGCTTTCGCTTCGACCTGGCTTCTATTCTAGGGCGTGATGCTCAGGGAACCCCGCTATCAAATCCTCCTCTGTTAGAAGCGCTGGCGTATGATCCAGTTCTAGGCAAAACTAAGTTGATTGCAGAAGCATGGGATGCGGGAGGACTTTATCAGGTTGGCACTTTCCCGGCTTACGGACGATGGGGAGAATGGAATGGTCAATACCGAGACAATATTCGCCGCTATCTTATCGGTGAAATGGGACAACTGGGCGGTGTAGCTGAAAGTATCCAAGGTTCGCCCAATTTATACCCTGAGCGCGGACCAACGGCTTCCGTTAATTTTATCACTGCCCATGATGGCTTTACATTGGCTGACCTTTTTTCGTACAATGAGAAGCATAATTGGGCAAATGGAGAAGGGAATCGGGATGGTCACAATGGCAACTATAGTTGGAACTGTGGTTGGGAAGGGCCAACTGATGATCCAGACATTAACGCCCTACGTCGAAAACTCATCAAAAATGCTGTTTCCATTTTAATGGTTAGTCAAGGAATCCCCATGATTCTGATGGGTGATGAAGTGGCACACACTAAATTGGGGAATAACAATACGTATTGCCAGGATAATGAGTTGAACTGGTTTGATTGGTCACGGGTGGAGTCGGAAGCAGATGTGTTTCGCTTCTTTAAAAATTGCATCGCTTTTCGGAAAGCACATCCAATTTTACGCAATCGGGAGCATTTTCGGAACGAAGATTATGTCGGCAGTGGTTTTGCTGATATATCCTGGCATGGTGTGCAGGCTTGGGAAGCTGATTGGTCTTATCATAATCGTACCCTGGCTTTCCTGTTGGATGGACAACATGCTCGTGGGGGCACAGAGATTGATGATTACATCTATGTTGCCATGAATATGCATTGGGAAGATCATGCTTTTGAGCTGCCTAATTTGCCGGGAAACCGGCAATGGCATGTGTTTGCCAATACGAGTTTGCCTTCACCAGATGATATTTGTGAACCTGGTGATGAATCTTTGTTAAATAATCAAGCTTCTTATGTAGTCGGTTCTCGTTCAATTATCATATTAGTGGGGCGTTCAATACGACAATAGCCCTCAGGACTGACGGTGAAGTAAAACACGGGATTACATCGTCAGTTTCCAGGAACGGTAAGGAAACGACTTTGTCGTGTTATTTAATTCCTGTTCCTAAGGATTGATTTTTTGACATGGAAACGCTTAAGGTTCCTGGAACGCTCAAAGAAATTAAACCTATTGTTGATTATGCTGTCGCGGCAGCCCATGAGGCAGGGTTAAGTGAACATGGGATGCATCGGGTGCGCCTGGCTGTTGATGAAATTGTCACGAATATTGTGATGCATGGGTATGAAGAAGCTGGTCGTAGTGGGGATCTGTCTATTTCTGCGGAATATGATGAGGAGCAATTAACGATATATCTTGAAGATACTGGCATGGAATATGACCCCCGTAATACTCCTCCCCCGGATTTAACATCTTCTATAGAAAAACGGCCGTTAGGGGGGCTAGGTGTTTATCTGGCACTTTGGGCGGTAGATCAATATTATTACGAACATAAACAAGATAGAAATCGCAGTATCCTCATTATGCAAAGACCGTGTGACAATCCTTCATGTGACGATCTACAATAACCCTCATGGAAATCGCCTACGCCAACCTCCTTACCGTTGATCCCCATAAAACTCGCATCCAATTCTTAACCGATACCATAAAGGAACAAGGTTGGTACAGCATCACCACATGCTCCGATAACCAAACCGCCCGATTTCTCATTGCCAGCAAATTATTTGACGCCATTCTCATTGACGTGAATATCGCCAGTGAAGATGATTTTCTTTTCCTGACCCGGGTTCGTTCCAATCCGCGATATAGTCAGACCCCGATCATTGTGCTAGCCAAAACAGACGAATATAACCTGGTGACAACTTGTCTGGAACATGGCGCCACTGATTATATTTGCATGCCCACTAATGAAACCCTGCTCAAAACACGATTAAGCACACATTTACAACAACGTGAAATCAGGGCACAGGCGCTTTCTTGCCTCAATGCGTTTAATGACATGAAAAAATTGGCAGATGATTTACAGGAAGTCATTCTACCTTTGGGCATTGCCCTTTCAGCAGAAAAAAGTTTTGATTCGTTACTAGAACGCATTGTGCTTGAAGCGAAAGCAATTTGTAATGCTGATGCTGGTATACTATATTTGCGCTCTGACAATGAATTGAATTTTAATATCTTTCGCATCAATTCACTAGATGTGGCGTATGGCGGTTCTAGTGATAGAGACATCCCATTTGCCCCCCTTCCTCTTTTTAACCAGACTGGAGAGCCAAATCATCAAAATATCGCCACTTACGTTGCATTAGAGGGGCAATCTGTCAATATCCCTGACATTTACAATGCGGAGACGTTCGACCTATCTGCCATCAAAGCGTTCGACGAGAAATATCAATATCGTACTATCTCCTGTTTGACAGTTCCTCTAAAAAACAAAGATATTATTGGCGTTTTACAACTGACCAATGCCAAAACCCCAGAAGATGAACACATCATTCCTTTCTCTATATACCATAAATTAGTGGCTGAATCCTTAGCCTCTCAAGCCGCTGTTGTTATTCACAATCATGTATTAGGGGAAAGACAGAAGGAACTTCTCCAAGCAGAAAAGGAATTGCAAATCGGACGCAAAGTTCAAGCGGACTTTTTGCCTGTGAATATTTTGCAACCGCCCGGTTGGGATATTGATGTCTACTTTGAGCCTTCTCGCATCGTCGCTGGTGATTTTTATGATGTGTTCCATATGCCTTGTAACAAGGTAGGTCTCATTATTGCAGATGTTTGTGATAAAGGCATTGGGGCAGCCATTGCCATGGCGCAAGTAAGAAGTTTGCTCAGAGCATTTATTCAGCAACATTATTTTCTGGCTAATCAAAATATGCTCTCAAGCGATTTAGCAGAGTATGCCCTTCCTCATGATGATGTGACATCGTTCCAGCCCGTAGATTTGGCAGCTATTCTTGATGCAGTGACATTAACGAATGTTCATGTAGGCCATAATCATGGTGAATCAAGTGTATTTGTCACAGTCTTTATTGCCTCTTTGGATCCAGAAAGTGGCGAATTTATCTACATCAATTGTGGTCATCCCCCCGTGCTTGTCTTGAATGAAGAGGGTGTAAAGGCCAGGCTTGACCCTACTGGTTCTGCGGTAGGCTTGATGCCCCTGGCTCGTTTCCACATCAAAAGCGGTAAACTTGAAAAAGGTGATACACTGCTTGCGTATACTGACGGCGTTTCAGAGGCACGAAATCTTGATGGAGAGTTGTTTGGGGAATCTCGGATTATAGAAAGCGCCACAGAACGGCCGTTTTCAGCATCGAATCTACTACACCACATCGTGAACCAGGCACACAATCATATGCACCTAGCCGGTCAGTATGACGACATTACCATGCTTGCAGTTAAACGGAAATAATTGAAGAATATGCTATAATAGCGACATTATTCATCCGCCCATAGTGACCGTCTAAAGATCAGTCCCTGTTTTTCATGGGTAAAGGTTACTTGAAGGGCATCCATCCATTCGTTACTTATTTTATAGACGCGCACATACACCCATATTTTTCACCACAGGGGGCAAAGACATGGCGAAAAAAAACGAGAAAAAAAACAAGAAATCCAACAATACAGCGAACAAAAAAGCAAACAAGAAATCCAACAAAAAAGCAAAATCAGAACCATTAAAAATCTTAACTGAGAATGCAGAGTTCAGCACCCGGGCTCATTACACTGATCCAGATACTGCTGGTTATTCTCAAATTGAGATCAAAGAACACCTTCTCCCCCAAAAACCACCACAATATAAAGTCAATGGCAAACTAAAAACACAATATTACGAACATGAGTTGACCCGGCTGCAAGAAGAACTCGTCAAATTACAATACTGGGTGGCCGAAAAAGGGCTGCGTGTCGTTATTGTTTTTGAAGGGCGCAGTGGGGCTGGCAAGGGAGGAGTGATTAAGCGCATCATGGAGCGTACCAGCCCTCGTATCGTGCGGGTTGTCGCTCTGCCCAAACCCAATGAACGGGAACAAACGCAATGGTGGTTCCAAAAATATGTCGTCCATTTGCCCGCAGCAGGTGAAATCACTTTGTTTGATCGCAGTTGGTATAACCGGGCTCTAGTTGAACCAGTTATGGGGTTTTGCACTGACGAGCAGTATCGAGAGTTCCTCCGTTCTTGCCCTCAATTTGAACGGATGCTTGTCCGCTCGGGAATCATTTTACTGAAGTATTGGTTCTCAGTAAGCGATGATGAACAGGAACGTCGCTTCCAGGCTCGGGTAGATATTCCTTACAAACGTTGGAAACTAAGCCCCATGGATATTGAGGATCGGCGGCGTTGGGTGGAATATTCAAAAGCCAAAGATCGCATGTTTGACTATACCGATATTAAACAAGCCCCATGGTATGTTGTGAATGCAGATGACAAGAAAAAAGCGCGGTTGAATTGTATTACGCATATATTGAGCGCAATTCCTTATGAGGATATCACACCAGAACCGATTGAACTGCCTCCTCGTGAAGAAAATGTGGACTATATTCGCCCACCGATTGCCGAGCAAACTTTCGTACCGGCGATCTACTAACGAATACCTCGACTTGTCGATTTTGAGGAATGTGGAGCGGGGCACAAACACGTATGCATTCCTCAGTTTTACCTGAGCAAATTCCGTCACGGGGATCTGGCCGTTTCCTTTCGCCAGATCCCTTTCTACATTCCCCTGATTTAGTCTAATTTATATTGACAGAATGGCATCAGTTCAGTATGTTCCTGCGCTATGCGACGAAAACAATGGTGGCTGTTTGCGCTCACCCTCGGCACGATTATTTTAGTGGGGATTATCTTAACGGATGCACTTCCTTATTTTCGAGGACCTGCCCCAGAAACAAGTGCGTGGTATTGGCCTTACCAGTTACGTCCTCTCCAGCGTTGGTGGGCACCCATTGGGGCAGCGTGGCTCATGTTATTGGCTGCAGGTTGGTGGCTAAGAACTCAACGGGGAGGTTGGGTCACAGTCACGGCCGTTTTACTCCTCATCATCACCAGCCTCCTCTTGCAACTGGGTCTGGTTTATGCCCACAAACCCGCCGTATTCCCAGAACTCATCGACCGCACCCTATCCCATCTGGCAAGTGGCTTCTTCCAAACGGCCGTTGAAATAGACGACCTTCGAGCCGTGCTCCGCTCATATCCCGCAGCAATGCCAGGATTTACCTCAGAACATGCCCGCACACATCCCCCCGGCCTGGTACTCACCAATTGGCTCACCATCCAGCTTTTTGACCGCCTACCGGGATTATCGGCGTTGATCGCGCCCAGCGTATGGGCAGCACGCTGCACCGACTTATGGCTGCTGAACCGGCCAGCATCGGTGGCAGCCGCTTTAGCCACCTGGGCTTTACTCCCAATTCTGATGGCAGCTCTCACAATCTGGCCAGCTTACCTCCTTGCCAGACAGCTGCTGTCCATATCTGCGGCCAAAGTAACGGCCGTTCTCACTGCCACACTCCCCAGTCTACTGCTATTTGCGCCAAAATCCGTGCAGCTCTTTGCACCAGGCACCATCCTCATTTTATGGGCCTTTCATCTCGCATTGGTTAAGTGGTCAAAGCGCTGGTTTCTGTTTGCTGGATTTTTATTTTCGCTGGCCACCTTCTTTAGCCTGGGCTACTTCGCGTTTGCCCTGCTCTTGTGGGCTTATGCCCTGCTCATGATATGGCAGCAAAAATCATGGCAAACGATAGGCTGGTCACACATCATTGGGCATGGTGCGCTATTCGGTTTAGGCGGTTTATCCATCTGGCTTAGCTATTGGCTGGTGTGGTCTGTGCCCCCCTGGCAAATTTGGCAAACAGGCTTAAGTCAACATTACGAACTCGTCACCAGCCACCGTCGTTATGATTGGTGGCTTATCTGGAACTTAGTTGACTTGATGGTGTATGCCGGACTTCCGCTGCTCATCGGCTATCTGGCAGGGGTCGTAGATGCGTTCAAAAACGGCCGTTCTCCTCATCTAACTCCAATCAACAAGCTGGCACTCACCCTGTTCGCCTTCGTGCTTTTCCTCAACCTCTCCGGCTCGGCGCGGGGTGAAGTAGGGCGCATCTGGCTGTTTTTTATGCCCTTATTGGCTCTGGTGGCTGCTGATTTTTGGGATCACAAATTTCCTGGATGGAAAACGGCCGTTTTACTCATCGCCCTTCAGTTAAGCCTCACAGTAAGCTTAGGCCTCGCCTGGCAGCCTGTGCGCGCCGTGATCGTCATCGCAGCAGAGCCAACAATGCCCACATCCCAGTCACCAGACTCCAGGCTCAACGTAGCGTTCATTGAACCAGGCCTTCGCCCCGCAACCATCACGCTCCAGGGCACCACCATTGCTTTTGACAAGGCAGCCCTGGACGTGACCTTGTTTTGGCAAAGCAACCGTCCGGCAAAACGGCCGTTTACCGTCTTTGTGCAGCTGCTAGATAAACATGGCCAAATCATCACTCAACAAGACAATTGGCCAGTCAACGGGCAATGGCCCCCCACTTGCTGGACACCCAACCAGCCTGTTATCGACACCTATCAGCTTAGCTTGCCCCCAGATTTACCGCCAGGCCCATTCACGCTCATCACCGGTTTGTACGATGCTCACACCAACACCCGGCTGGCAACAACCACAGGCTCAGATTTCATCCAGCTTCAGTCAATTCAATTCCCTTAATGACCGTGCAGAAAGCATCAAATATTAAACTTAATGTTGATAATATCACCATCTTGCACAATATAAGACTTGCCTTCCAGGCGCAGTTTACCGGCTCCACGCGCTTGAGACATGCCCCCCAACTCAATCAAGTCGTCGTAAGCCACCGTCTCAGCCCGGATGAAACCCTTTGCCAGATCCGAGTGAATCGTACCAGCCGCCTCCACCGCGTCAGACCCTCGCTTCACCGTCCAGGCACGTACTTCGTCTTCGCCCACCGTGAAAAAAGATTGCAAGCCCATCAAATCATAGCTGAGACGAATCACCTTATCGAGGCTTAACTCAGTGACGCCATACTCATCCATGAACATTTCCAGGGAATCCGTATCCCCTTCGGCGCTCAGTTGGGATAGCTCCATTTCCAGCTTACCGCGTAAGTTAGTCACCATCGTTTTGGGGTAATCACACGCCATCTCGATTTCATCTTGGTCATCGCCAATGTTGAAAACCACCAGAGTGGGCTTGAGGGTGAGCAAGCCAAAACCACGAATAGATTTTTCTTGTTCAGCAGTGAGATCAAGAGTGCGTAACGGCCGTTCTTGCGAAAGCGTCTCATACATCAGTTCAAACAGAGCCAGCTCTTGTTGCGCTTCCACTTTGTTATCTTTGAAAGCTCCCCGTTGGAGACCCTCTTGCAATTTTTGCATGCGCTTTTCCACCGTAGCCAGATCGCTCAGTAAAAACTCCGTATCAACCGCTTCCCAATCACGGGCGGCATCCACACTGCCATCCAGATGAGGCACCAAATCACTTTCAAAAGCGCGCACCACATGCACAAACCCATCCAGGCCAGACAGATGATTGAGCAATTCACCGCTTAACCCGCCACTTTCACCAGCCCCCTTTTGCAGGCCAGCCACATCAGTATAAGTGATGCGGGCATACGTCGTCTTCTTGGGATTAAACATATCCGTGAGGGCGTCTACCCGTTCATCAAGGACATCGACAACGGCCGTTAACACATCAAACCGGCCTCCCATACTCTGTCCGGTAGGGGCATCCCCTTTGGTCAGGGCGTTAAAAATCGTAGTTTTGCCCGAGCTAGGCAGGCCGACAATACCTAATTTCATTGAAATTCTCTCCAGTTCGTTAATCAATCGAGAAGTATAACAGGAAAACGGCCGTTTCCCACCATTACCAACTTGTTGATTTTCAAGTTCCGTCTACAATCACGCCCCTATGAACAGAAACATACAAGCACTACTCGACGCATGTAAGCGCCTCAACATTCCCCATCAAATCCATCATAAGACCAACAATCTCATCTCAGTGGTGTTAAACAACCAACGGTACACCTTTGTCAACTGGACCACCCCCTTCAACACCCACTCCGTCATGAAACTGTGCCAAGACAAAGATTACTTCTACTCCTTCTACCACGACATCATACGCATGCCCAAAACCCACTCCTTCCTCAACCCCTACAGCGACAGCAAATACACCCACTACCTCGATAGCCACACCATCTACGGCATCATCGAGCAAATCGAAGCAGAATTCACTTATCCATTGATCGTCAAAAAAAATCGCGGTTCATGGGGCACAAACGTCTTCAAAGTGGAAAATCGGCGTGAACTCGAACAAGGGCTACTGGAGATTTATAGCGCCAGCAGCGCCCGCTCCGACTACATCGGCCTAGCCCAAGAATACATCGACGTGGATGTAGAATACCGCGCAATTTTCTTTTTGGGAAAATACCAGTTTGCCTACAAAAAAATAGCCGGAGACACAGAGCTGACAGACAACCTCAGCCCGCTGCACTCCGCAGGCTCCAAAGCAGAATACGTCACCGATGAGGGCACCAAACAAGCCATCTGCCACTTCTGCGCCCCTCTGTTTGACAAACTCATGATCCAATTCTGCGGCCTGGATATTGCCCAGGACAAAGCAGGTCACCTGTGGCTCATCGAAGCCAACTCTTCTCCTGGCTTTGACCACATCATCCGTCACGAAGGGGATGAGTTAATCATTCAACTATATGAAAAAATGTTAAAGCAGTTAGCACAGTAGAGAAATCACATATCTTCAGGAAACAGTTGTAATCTAAAAGCCCCCAATGCTGAATACACATCGGGGGCTTATCTGTCAAGATTAACAAAAGAAACCAGACAGCCTCGCGCCATTTTTTACGTGCTAAAGCACATACTACAAACTCCTTAAGTTCAATTTTGGCCTAAAACAGCCCCTTGAACTTACAACACGTGCAGATGGCGGCTGGTAAGAAACGGCCGTTTCCTACTTCAGCTCCAGCAATTCCACCTCAAAGATCAGGGTAGCGCCGGGTGGAATCGTACTGCCTGCACCCGTATCACCGTAGCCCAAATCAGCAGGAATCACCAATTGGCGAATGCCGCCCACCTTCATGGTAGCCACACCCTCATCCCAACCTGAGATCACAGCACCAGTGCCTACAGGGAATTCAAAGGGGACACCTCGTTCTAAAGAACTATCAAACTGAGTACCATCCTCCAGCCAGCCTGTGTAGTGCACCACCACAATCTGACCCTCTTCTGGCATTTCGCCATCCCCTTCAACCAAATCATAATATTTCAGGCCACTATCAGTCACTTCGTAATCATCTTCATCAAGTTCAGTCGCTTTCCTAACCTTTACCAGATCAACCAACTCAACTTCCAACAAGAGATCAGAATCAGGAGGCACAAGTTCCCCATACCCTTGCGCACCAAGACCCAACTCAGACGGGATAAACAACTGTCGTTTTTCGCCAACAACCATACCGAGCGTGCCTTCATCCCAACCCGGGAAAACAGCACCAGAGCCCACTGGATAAGTCAGAGGCTGACCCGCAGAATCAGAGCTGGTAAAGAAACGTTCGCCCTCTGCAACCCAAATAGCAAACTCAACAGTAACTCTGTCACCAGCTTCTACCTCATCCTCACCATCACCTTCTGCTAAGACAGCAATTTTGACGCCAGTATCTGTTTCTTCATAGTCACTATCAGATAAAGCCGCTGGAACAGGTGGCGCTTGCACATCAAGTAATTCAACCTCCATCACCAATGTAGCGTTCGGCGGAATGCCGACATTGGGCACACCCTCTTCTCCAAACGCCAAGGAGGGTGGAATCACCAACTGGCGCGAACCGCCCACTTGCATACCCAACACCCCTTCATCCCAGCCATCAAAAACCTGTTGGCCACCCACAATAAATGAAAATGGTTGACCAAACGCAAACGTGTCATCAACGACAACAGCTTCACCCGTAGCTTCATCCAGAACCCAGATTGCATAGAAAACCTCAACAATGTAGCCATCTTCAGGTGAATCTCCCGTTCCCTTTACCAGATCATAATATAACAAACCGGTATCTGATTCAGTGTAATCACTGTCTGCCAATTCATGGGGCATTCTCTCAGAAATGGGGGGTATTGCAGATAAATCACCAGTCGCAGCTGCCTCATGAGCCGCATCTGCATCACCTGCATGCGAATCAGCTTCTGCGCCATGACTATCTTCGTCATGACTATCTTCACCATGCGCATCCTCACCAGCCATGATGGCTTCATATTCATCTTCCATCCCTTCTGGCACAGCGGGTCCACAAGCTACAATAACCATTGCCAACAAAAATACGAGCAAAATTCCTAATGTTGATAAGCGTTTTTGTTTCACAACTTCTCCTTAATAATTCAAGTTACACCAAGTTTCACAGAAGATACACAGAGACATACAGAAAAACCCCTAACAGCATATTCCTAAACCCGAGAAACTTGTTTTGTAAAATTGATTGAGCAAAAGGGATTGTACCAATGATTACAAGATTACACAGAGATTCGAGATACTTCTCTTACGGATAGCTCAGAATAGAGCGAACCCAGGCACAAGCTTACCCACTTCCCCGCACCTAAACCAGTTAAGAATTAGCAGATGGGGTCAGGCACCTCGCGTAGCAAAAAATAACCAAATGCCACCCACCCGATCTAGTCAATTTACACAAATCATAATCAACGCGTTGACATCACCTGATAATTTGCTACCATTTTGCCACGATGTTTATTTTTGTGAGTAGCTTCCCTCGTCGTTTACGCCGTTTCCAGACTTTAGGTCTGGGTTTTTGGGTTAGCTAAGTCACAAAGACAATAAAAAGCAAAGCCAAGCCGTCAGACCACAATGAGAGGTCTGGCGGTTTTTTTTTACAAGTTTAGTGCGCATCCATGAATAAATGACAGCATTAATGGATACGCTTCAAGTGACCTTAACCCAGGAAAAACAGGAAGTAATTCTTAGACAGTCATTTAGGACGGATAGCCCACGACCAATCCTTTTGTCAGGCTCATATCCGCCCTTCATCATTAGTCAAAAAAACAGAAAAGGGCTTTACACATGATCAACGCAGGCATTTTCGGCGCAACTGGCTACACCGGTTACGAACTCATACAGATATTGAACAAACACCAGCAAGTGGACATATGTTTTGCCACATCGCACTCTTTTGCCGGACAGACGATGGCAGATATTTACCCCCAAGCGCCACATCAGCCTTTGATTCTTAGCGAAGAAGCCCCCCTAGACAAAGCAGATGTGGTTTTTTTATGCCTTCCGCACGCCGCCGCCGCAGAAACGGCCGTTACTGCCCTCAACGCTGGCTGCAAAGTCATCGACCTCAGTGCAGACTTCCGCCTCAAAGACGTAGCTACCTACGAAAAATGGTACCACATCACCCACCCTGCTCCCGAGTTACTCACAGAAGCCGTCTATGGCCTCACCGAATTCGCCCGCGAAAACCTCAAACAAGCGCGGCTCGTCGCCAACCCAGGCTGCTACACCACCACCAGCCTGCTGGCACTGCAGCCCATTCTCGCCAGCCAAACCCCCATCCGTGGCAACATTATCATCGACGCCAAATCCGGCATTTCCGGTGCGGGACGCGCCCCCAAACCCCATACCCACTTCATGGCCATCACCAACAACTTCTCAGCCTATAACATCGGCCGCGCCCATCGCCATTTACCCGAGATAGAAGCCATCGCCAAAACATGGAACGCCAACACCCCAGCCCTCATTTTTTCGCCTCATTTGCTGCCTGTACCTCGAGGTATCTTGGCAAATGTCTACGTGCCACTGGCCGCAGCCCCGACCCTTGAAAAACTACACCAGCTCTACACAGACACCTACGCCCATGAGCCATTTGTAGACGTGCTGCCCATAGGCGAATTAGCAGCCTTAGCTCATGTAACCCATACCAATAAATGCGCCTTGTCCTTAACATTAGCCGATCACATGCTCATCATCACATCCGCCACCGACAACCTCATCAAAGGGGCTTCAGGGCAAGCAGTGCAAAATATGAATGTGATGTTCGGCTTCAAAGAAACAGCAGGGTTAATCTAAAACTTAAAGAGTAGGCCAGGCGTCACTCTACAATCTTTTCAAGAGAGGAATCTTTATGCGAGTACTAAAAATAGGTGGAAATGAACTCAACGATCCTGACTTTTTACCAGGATTAGCTGGTTGGGTCGCAGAAAAAACAAGCAGCGGTCAGTCCATCACCATTGTGCATGGTGGCGGTAGCGATATTGCTGCCATCCAATCACAACTGGGCTTAGCACCCAAAAAGGTCGATGGCCTGCGCGTCACAGATGCCCACGCTTTGACAGTTGCCCAAATGGTTCTATCCGGCCATGTCAACAAGCAAATCGTGACCGCATTACTGGCAGCTGGCGTCGATGCAGTCGGTCTCAGCGGCGTAGACGGCCGTTTACTAACCGCCAGGAAAAAAGCCCACCCCACCGTCAACCTCGGCCTAGTCGGTGAAATTATAGACGTGCGCACCGTGTTACTGACAAATTTAAGTCAAAATGGCATAACGGCCGTTGTCTCCCCCATTTCCATCGGCCAAGATAACCTCATCTACAACGTCAACGCCGACGAAGCTGCCAGCGCCATTGCCCAGGCTCTCCAAGCTGACATGCTCGACTTCATATCCAACGTCCCCAGCGTACTCAAGAACGGCAAAACTATGCCACATCTCACCGCTGCCCAAACTGAAACACTCATCAACGAAGGAATCATTAACGGCGGCATGGTACCTAAAGTTCGCGGCGCCTTAACGGCCGTTGCCCAAGGAGTATCCCGCGCCCGCATCGTCAACTTGACAGGATTACTGCAATCAGGCGGCACAATTTTTAGTCAACAATAAGCAGCCAGCATTCCGTGTCTCGTAAACCGACGACCCAATGCAAAACAGGCAGCAGGAGCAAAACACATGAACGCCCCAGAGATCATTCAAGCAGAAACAGACAACATATTACAAACCTACGTGCGACCCGACATCGTGTTTACACATGGAAAAGGGATATACTTATTCGACAGTAACGGCAACAAATACCTCGACTTCACAGCCGGCATCGCCGTAACTTCCTTGGGGCACAGCGATCCAGATTGGGTAACGGCCGTTTCCACCCAAGCCGCCCAACTCACCCACACAAGCAACCTCTTCCACACCGCCCCCCAAGCAAAACTCGCCAAGAAACTCGTCAGCAGCTCCTTCGCCGACAAAGTATACTTCTGCAACTCTGGCGCCGAAGCCAACGAAGCCGCCATCAAATTTGCGCGGAAATACGGAAAAAAGAGCAAAAAACAAAAAAACAAAATTGTCTCCTTCTCCGGCGGCTTCCACGGGCGCACAATGGGCGTCCTCGCTGCCACCCACAAAGCACAATACCGAGAACCATTTGAACCGGTAATGCCCGGCGTCACCTTCGCCACTTACAACAACCTGGAATCAGCCCAAAACGCCATCAATGACGAAACATGCGCCGTCATAGTAGAACCAGTGCAGGGTGAAGGTGGAATCCATCCAGCAGCACCCCAATTCCTGCAAGGCATACGCGACCTATGCCATGCGCATAATGCCCTGCTCATCTTTGACGAAGTGCAATGCGGCCTCGGTCGCACTGGCCATCTCTGGGCGCACGAAGCCTACGGCGTCACGCCCGACATCATGACCCTGGCCAAGCCATTGGCTGGCGGGCTGCCCATCGGCGCAACCCTCGTCACACAAGCCGTAGCCGACGTGATAAAACCAGGTGATCACGGCAGCACCTTCGCTGCCGGCCCGCTAGTCTGCACCGCCGCCATCACCGTCTTCGATAAAGTCAGCCAACCCGCCTTCCTGGAACAAGTGCGTCACAGCAGCGCCTATCTCATCCATCAGCTCAAAACCATACAATGTGATGACATCATCGACATTCGGGCTGCTGGCCTGCTCATCGGTGTAGAAATGAACAAACCCGTTGCCCCCATCATCGCCAATGCCCGCAGCCAAGGCCTGCTCATCATCAACGCTGGTGAAACCATCCTGCGCCTGACCCCCGCCCTCATCCTGGAACAACAACATGTAGATGAAGCAGTCCAGATTCTAGAAAAAATTCTGCATTGACAAACTTCGCTTGACAATTAAACCTCGAACAAATCGTCAATCATAAATCAACTCATGAACATCCGTCCCGCTAAAGAAACCGACATTCCCGGCATCATCAGCCTAGTCGCTGAACACGCCAAACGTGGCGATATGCTGCCACGCACGCCAGAATCCATTGCTGCCACCCTGGCTAACTGGCTGGTCGGCATCCATAAAGATGGCGGTGTGGTAGCTTGCGTCTCACTCTCTTACTACTCCCGTTTTCTGGCAGAAGTACGCTCATTGGCCGTCAGTGACCGAGTAAAAGGCCAGGGCTGGGGCAGCACAATTGTGAAAGCCGCCATCCTGGAAGCACAGCACCGCAGCATTCCCAAGCTGTTTGCCCTCACTCGCGCTGTACCCTTTTTCCAAAAAATAGGCTTCAGCATCACCGCGAGAGAGCTGTTTCCGCAGAAAGTCTGGCGTGACTGCTCTGTGTGCCCCTTGATTGACAATTGTGACGAAACAGCCGTTGTCCTAGAGCTAGATCCCGCCATCATCCCCCCACACAAATCCATACCCGTAAACATTCCCGTGGCTGCCATGAAACCCAGCCGCAAAGAAGAGAAAATAAAACATATTTCACAAGGAGTCTTACCCATGTCCAAAGCCAAAAAACAAAAAAAACAAGCCAACAAAGTCGTCCTCGCCTACTCCGGTGGCCTCGACACCTCCGTCATCGTGCCCTGGCTCAAAGAAAACTACGGCTGCCAAGTCATCTGCTTCTGCGCCGACATCGGCCAAGGTAATGTCGAACTGGAAGGTCTGCAAGAAAAAGCCATCGCCAGCGGTGCCAGCAAAGTCTACATTGAAGATTTACGTCACGAATTCGCCAAAGATTTCCTCTTCCCCATGCTCCAATCTGGAGCCGTGTATGAAAAAGAGTACCTGCTCGGCACCTCCGTAGCACGCCCACTCATCGCCAAATGGCAAGTCGCTATCGCCGCAGCAGAAGGCGCAGACGCTGTCGCTCACGGCGCCACCGGCAAAGGCAATGACCAAGTTCGCTTTGAGCTGACCTTCAAAGCACTCAATCCCACCCTCCAGGTCATCGCTCCCTGGCGCGAATGGGAAATTCGTTCCCGTGAAGATGCCATCGCTTATGCCAAAAAACACAAAGTGCCCATCACACACACCGAAAAATCAATCTACAGTCGGGACGCCAACTTATGGCATATTTCACACGAAGGCGGCATATTGGAAAATCCCTCCCTGGAACCAGAAAAGGGCATGTTCCAATTTACCGTTGCGCCAGAGGATGCGCCAGACAAAGCGGAAATTGTCAAAGTTGATTTTGAACAAGGGGTACCAGTAGCCATCAATGACGTGCAAATGCCGCCAGCCGCCATCATCGAAAAACTGAACCAGTTAGGTGCCAAACATGGCATTGGTCGTGTAGATCTAGTCGAGAATCGTCTGGTTGGGATGAAATCCCACGGCGTATACGAGACTCCTGGCGGCACTATCCTCTACAAAGCACACCAGGGCGTCGAATCACTATGCCTTGACCGCGATACCCTGCACTACAAAGAGCAAATGGCCGTGCGCTACAGTGAGCTGGTCTACAACGGCAAATGGTACACTCCCCTGCGCGAAGCGATGCAAGCCTTCATTAACTCCACCCAGCAAAATGTGACCGGTTGGTCCAAAATCAAGCTGTACAAAGGCAATGCTATCCTCGTCGGCCGGGCGGCAGATGAAAGCCTCTACCGCGAAGATTTCGCCACCTTCGGTCAGGAAGATGTCTACGACCAATCCGACGCGGTTGGATTCATCACCCTGTTTGGCCTGCCCATGAAAGTACAGGCGATGATGGAAGTGAGTGATGGCGGGAAGACCCGTTATGCCGCGCCGGATTACTCAAAGTTTAAGCGAGACTAAATCAAAAGAAGAAAAGAGGATTTGTGTATGAACATCTTCAAAAATGGGACTGTAACCACGCCACAAGGCTTTCAAGCCGCTGCTGTGGCTGCTAAAATTAAATACAAAGACCGGGATGACCTGGTCTTGATCGTCAGCGAGACCGATTGTGCAGCAGCGGCCGTTTTCACCAAAAATCAGGTCGTGGCCGCGCCGGTCATCGTTGACAAAGACACGCTGGCACAAAATAACACCACTATCTGCGCCGTCCTCATCAATGCCGGGAATGCCAATGCCAGCACTGGTAAACCCGGCCTGCAAAACGCCCGTATCACCCAGGAGTTGACGGCAAAAGCACTCAACCGCCACCCAAATCAAGTTTTAATAATGTCAACCGGCGTTATCGGGGTGCAGCTGCCGATGGATAAAATGGCTGTCGGCATACCATCAGCCGCCCAACAACTTTCAAGGAAAAACGGCCGTTCTGCCGCCGAAGCCATCATGACCACCGATACCGTACCCAAGCACCTCGCTGTGGCCGTTGAACTCTCCGGGGGCACCGTCACCATTGGCGGCATGGCCAAAGGTTCAGGCATGATTCACCCCGACATGGCTACAATGCTTTCTTTGTTGACAACCGACGCCATCATTGCCCCTGACGTGCTGGATAGTTTGCTGAAAACGGCCGTTAACCAAAGCTTCAACCGCATCTCCATCGACGGGGACACCAGCACCAACGACACCGTCCTGCTGCTGGCAAACGGAGCCAGCGGCGTCGCCATCCACAGCCACACAGACGCCGAAGCCTTCAGCGAAGCACTGAACGTGCTCTGTCGTCAGTTAGCCCAATGGATTGTCAAAGATGGCGAAGGTGCCACCAAGTTTGTAGAAATCCAAGTCTCCGGCACAGAAACCAGCAAAGATGCTCACACCATCGCCAACACCATCGCCACCTCCCCGCTGGTCAAAACCGCCCTGGCAGGCAGCGATGCCAACTGGGGGCGTTTACTCATGGCCGCCGGTCGTGCCGGCATTCCCTTTGACCCGCACAAAGTAGACCTATGGATCGGCGCCAAACAACCTTACGAACTACATCTAGTCAATCAAGGCACACCCACCCATTACCGGGAAGAGGAAGCTGCTGCCATTTTCGCCCAAGCTGAGTTCATCATCAGCCTGCAACTGGGCGAGGGCAACGCCGCCGACACCGTCTGGACCTGCGACCTAAGCCATGATTATGTAACCATCAACGCCGATTACCGGACTTAAAGGAGGTTTTCCATGGCCAAGTTATGGGGCGGCCGTTTTGCACGGCCCACAGACACCCTGGTCAGGCAATTTCACGACAGCTTTCCCTTTGATGTGCGCATGTATCATGAAGACATCACCGGCAGTATCGCCTGGGCCAAAGGTTTGGTCAAAGCGGGTATCCTCACCACAGAAGAAGCAGAAACCATCATCAGTGGGTTAACACAGGTTCGCCTGGAACTCGATGATGGCAGCTTTGTCGTCGATGCCGGAGATGAAGACATTCACACCGCTGTGGAACGCCGTCTGACAGAAATTGTAGGCACTGTAGGGGGCAAACTGCACACAGGTCGCAGCCGCAACGACCAGGTTGCCACCGATTTTCGCTTATGGACGATGCAAGCCATCAAAGAAATGCAGGCACAGTTGGCAAAGTTACAAGCCGCCATCGTCAGCAACGCCGAAGCCAACCTGATGGTGCCCATGCCAGGGTATACCCATCTACAGCACGCGCAGCCCGTCACCTGGGGACATTGGCTCCTGTCCCATTTTTGGCCTTTGCACAGAGATCAAGAAAGATGGGGACAAGTGTGGCAGAGAACGGCCGTTTGCCCCCTAGGTTCTGCTGCTTTTGCCGGCTCCGCCTTCCCCATCGACCGGGATTTCCTCGCTGCAGAACTAGGCTTTAACAGTATCACCCACAACAGCCAGGACGGCGTCTCAGATCGTGATTTCGTGGCCGATTTTCTCTATACCGCCACCATGACCGGGCTGCACCTCAGCCGCTTGTCTGAACAGCTGGCGCTCTACAGCAGCACCGAGTTTGGTTTCGTGCAGCTGCATGATGCTTACGCTACCGGCTCCAGCATTATGCCGCAAAAGAAAAACCCCGACACCCTGGAACTGACACGCGGCAAAAGCGGCCGTTTGCTAGGCAACCTCACCGGTTTCCTCGCCACCATCAAGGGCTTGCCCTCCAGCTACGATAAGGATCTGCAAGAAGATAAGGAGCCGGTGTTCGACGCCTTCGACACCCTGAACCTGGCACTCCCCGTCATGACGGGAGTCATCAACACCCTGCGCATCAATCCAGACAAGATGGCCGCTCAACTCGACCCCAGCTTGCTGGCCACCGATCTGGCTGATTACCTCGTGAAGAAGCGCAACCTTCCCTTTCGCCAGGCGCATCACATCATTGGTGAGGTAGTACAAACAGCCGAAAACCGTCGGGCAGCCATCACCGATTTAACGTTGTCTGATTTACAGGGGATTAGCGATCTATTTGGGGCTGACGTAACGGCCGTTTTCAATTTCCAATCATCACTCAACAGCCGCGACATACCGGGTGGTACATCTGAAAAAGCACTGCTTGCTCAACTAAACTCGGCTCGCAGCTTACTTCAATAAAACCGAAACCGAGGACAATAGTTCCGCCAGGCTCTCTAGCAAATCCTTTCGTGACACTGGTTTGGTCAAATAACGGTTGGCACCGGCAAATAACCCTTCTTGAATAGCTTCCGGGTTCGTTTTGGCACTCAATAAAATGACAGGAATATCTGCCGTATCATCCTCCCGACTCCGCAGCTTATGGCATAAGGTAATACCATCCATATTGGGCATCATCACATCCAAAACGATAATATCTGGCTTCTGCTTCGCTATTTTCTCAAGCGCCTCAAAACCGTCGCTTGCCTCCAGCACTTCATACTCTGCTGATGCCAACATTAACTGAAGCAAGGTGCGGGTCATTTGCTCATCATCAACAACTAACACGGACTTAACCACATTTTTCTCCTAAAAACTGTAAGAAATTTCTCCACCTTCACAGATTATTAGAATTAAAAAGCTTTTCAGGGTATAAGCCAATGAAAATTGCGTTAAATTTTTCTCCTCCCCCTGCTAACATCGCGTTATACCTGGTATTCATGAATTATTTTTCTGAAACATAAACGATGTGGGCAGGACGCTGAGGGTTTTCCTTAAGGATTTGGGCGGAGTTTGCCAACTCATCAAATGAGATACTACTTAGCTCTTGCACCAGCATGTTTTGCACACGCCCCCAAACAGCATGCCCCGGACAAATCATATCTCGTGGGCATTCTTGCGGATGAATGAGGCAGGAATTTATACAAAACGTACCTTCCACAGCCTCAACCACTTGAAGCACAGAAATGTCCTTAGCCGATTTGGCCAACGCCACACCGCCATGCGCCCCAGCATAGGTGCGGGTAAGCGAGGCCTTTAAGAGATCCGAGTTTATTTTATGGAGAAATGCTTTGGGAACGGCCGTTTTCTTAGATAACTCTCGCGCAGATAAATTATCACCCGGTTCTAGTTGCGCCAACTCAATCATGATACGAATTGCATAATCAACTCGTCTGGTTACCTGGAACATACAAAGATTCCTATCATCAATAATTTTAGTCTAAATTTTGGAGATCACGATAGGATATCCCTAGTGACATTCGTCATCTAAACCATTGATAAACATCATACAGCACAGAAATATATTCAAAATGTGATGTATTTCACAGCACACTTAAGCCTAAGCCAGTAGGATATTGGATATTGATCTAAATGTTTGGCAAATTACCCAACAAATGAAAATATCTCCATAACCAGGAAGGTATGTAATGGTTATTGCAATGATTTTGGCACATCTTGTAGGAGATTACATTCTCCAATGGGATGCGTTAGCCGCATGGAAAAGTAGAGAACTCAAGGGCGTTGTGACTCATTGTATCATCATTTCTCTAACAACCATGCTTTTTGCCCTCCCCTTTCAACCTTATTGGTGGCCAGGTGTTTTGTTTATTAGTGCCACCCACTTTCTAATCGATGCATCTCAGCTCTATGTGAAACCGCCAATCCCGGCACTGGCAAGATTTTTACTTGACCAAACAGCACATTTCATCGTCATTTTTAGCGCCTTGGCACTCGGGGGCTATTCACCTGCCACATCCATAATCACTGATTTTACGTCCGCCTCCCAAAGTGAACACATTATGCTATTCATTCTGGGCTACGCCTGTATAACCATGCCAGCTTGGGTATTAGTGAAATTTACCTCCTATGGTTTAGTGCAAGGCACAGCACCTGAATTTCCCGGACGCACAAACAAATACATCGAGATTTTGGAACGCATTTTAATCACAACATTTGTTTTTATCGGCCAATATTTTCTTATTCCTGTTGTGATCCTACCTCGTTTAATCACAGAATGGCCTGATGTACAAGAAAATGGCAATACAACATTGTATCTGGTTGAATTGCTGTCTAGCATCACCATCGCCACATTGATCGGAATCTGGCTCAAACAAATTTAAGGTTAACGATTAAGCAATCAGGAAAGCGCCCACAAGAGCTTACACAATTCCCGTCGCCACCAATGGAATCATAGAAACCAGGGGCACAGCACCATTCTAGCTCCTGATCCCCTCCAAGTACGGGTAGCCGCACAAAAATTTTGAACCTGCGTTAACTTTTCTTTACACAGATGATAAACTTTAGATTAACACCTGTCATTGTTTTTTATCTTAGGGCAACCATAATTAAGAGTGGTTCATAACAATTCTGTAGACAGTTTACAGTGGTCTGCCTTCAGCAAGCAGGCCACTGAGAACTGGCTCCCCCTCAAACACCCCCCCCATCTAGCAGCATCTTGAACGCTACAGCTAACCCTAACGCTTCTGCCAACCCAGCCTGATGCAGCGTGCCCTTCAAGTTTGCTTCCTGTGCGGTCAGCCTCGCCAATGAAAAGCGCCGCCATTCGCCTGGTGCCAGCCCCATGTCAGCCGCATCAACAATGATCACCTTCTCGTAACCTTCCAGCAGCAACATCGTTTCCAGCCCGAGCGTACCACCATCTTGCAAAACCACCTCCGGCGGGATAAGAGGATAGAATGTTGTGTCAATCTTGACGCTCGATAAAATTTAGCCTAGATTAAGTTTTATTTTTTACATACATAAAAGTCAAGTGACATCGTGTTTAATGATACAAAATGACGCAGATGTACTAAGAGAGAAAATTTTAGAATTAGAACAGGAAATGATGGATTTCAGGACGACAATGACTAAAATTTTGTCGGGATTGTACGAAACTGTTCACGACCTAGAACGTTGGCAGCGGTGGAATGCAACACAGGAACCGAAAGCATTAGAATTGTTGAAGTTGTTAAGAGACTGTATTGTCAATCATTTTAATCAAAGTGAATTTAACGAATTGTGCTTTGACTTAGGTATAAACGTTGACAACCTGGATGGCGAAACATTAAGCGATCATGCCCGTGAGTTAGTGCTATTGCTTAACCGGTTAGGCCGCTGTCCTGAGTTAGTTTTGTATTGTCGGGAGAAGCGACCAAATGTTGCGATACCCTGGAAACGAGATAGGAGGGGGCGTTAGCCCCCTTCCTCCCACACCACCGGACATGCGGGTCCGCATCCGGCGGTTCGGTCAAGTATGACGAAGTTCATATTG
>PDWJ01000171.1_pt1 | contig 96354 bp, 77 predicted proteins | sample 1430881 | NCBI WGS metagenome assembly PDWJ01 (sample SAMN01162460, study PRJNA174530) | Oral metagenome, whole genome shotgun sequencing project. | biome: Marine environment; feature: Marine mammal; material: Swab sample of the gingival sulcus; isolation source: swab sample of gingival sulcus...
CCAGAACACGGCTTCAAGAAAAAGCCTGTTGTCCTTCGCCGTCACGCCACAGTCGCTGGCTTTCCCCGGCAGATGCGGCTCAAGCTTGATCCAAAGACGATCCGTGACCACAGAACGCTGCTCGTCCACTCAGGCCTCCCTTTTGGGACTCTGAATCACAAAACAGGGCACATGGAAATCATAATTGTCCACGGGCCCTGGAGTGGCCTGCGTAAATGGGGGCAAGCCCGGGGGCGCTGCCCCCGGACCCCCGGAGTATTTGACCCAGGAAAAAGAGACGACAGGGCTCGCGGGTCGGGTGGCGTGGCAACTTGAAGCATGTCGCGCAAAAGTGGGCAGCGGTTTTGCGCTTTTCGACATGCGACAACAAACCCGAACATGTCGCGCAAAGTGGGCGGCGGTTTTCGGGGTCAGCACAGGCGACCGCAAGCCGGCAGAACCGTGCGCTTTGCCGATCTGCACCCGCCGGCCAGTGCGCCCGCCCTGTTCAGGTCGGCACGAAATGGCCGTAGTCCGAGTCGAGAAATACCCGGACCTCCGCTTCGGGCTCGGTGGTGACCCGCTCGACCTGACCGATCAGGACCGAATGGTCACCGGCGTCGAACCGGTCGCGCAAGCGGCATTCGAACCGCGCCGGGCAGCCGGAGATCAGCGGCACCCCTTGTTCGGACGGCGCCCAATCGCAGTGTTCGAACGCCTCGGCGGTATTGGCGAAGCCCCAGGTCACCGCGTCCTGGCCGGTGCCCATCACATGGAGCGCGAAATGCCCGGCGGCGACGAAGCTGTCGTGGCGTTGCGAGAGCTTCGCCGGGCACCACAGCAAAAGCGGCGGGTCGAGCGAGACGGCGGTGAAACTGTTGGCGGTGATACCGATCGGCCCGCGCTCGCTCATCGCTGTGACCACGGTCACGCCGGTTGCAAACCGGCCGAAGGCCGCACGCAAGGCACGTCCGGTGCCGGTCCCTGGAATGAAGCTTTCTGCCATGACGCGCCCTCTGTTTTGCGAAACCCTAGACCTGCCCGGCGCCAGAGAAAAGCGCAAATTCCAGGGGCCAGGGGCAAGGGCGCCGGATGTCTGCCCCGGGCACCTGCCAGGCGCCGGACGGGTGGCCGGGTGACCGTATCCCGTTCCGCGCGCCTCCCGGGCAGACATCGCCGTCACGCGCGGTCGCGGTCCGGCCCGGCACCTCCTGCTCCGGTTCAGGCATCAGACTTGTGGCCATCCAGAGGCCAGCGATCCCACACGCGGCTTGCAGCTTCGGCAGCATGAAAACCCGTCAGCAAAAAAGAAACCAACCAGCAGAATGAACCAGGTAGTTTACGGCCGCGCCGAAAAGGATCCACAAATACAAAATGCGGTATTCTGAACACCCCGGGTCTCTTTTCAGATCCGGTCCGCTGCTCAGGTCTGCCACTTCATGCTCCTCTTGATGAATGGCGGCTCACTTCAGTCAAGGAAACCGCGCAGCGTCTCCAGTTATTGTCAGGAAAGTGCTGTGCTTGCCGAGTTGGGCCGGAACTTTCTAAATATCCGTCTTCCTCAAGGCCTGATTTCTTTCCATCCCCGGTCTTTTTCACCAACGTGTTTGCGAGGATGAGCCGCTTTAGAGCGTTATGCGAAAAACCTGAATCACCTGACGCTTCCTGAAATCATGGATTTCAACGCGTCAGGTGATGCTCTTTGTGTCTGGTATTTCGTCAAACGCTTTAAAATGATTGCCATGAGGGCGACTTTGGAGGGTTTGCCTGCGGCTTTCTTGCGGTCGTATTGTGCTTTCATATCCGGCTTGAAGCGTACGGCAACCACGGCGGGCATGTAGAGGGCGTCGCGCAGGGGTTTTCTGCCGCCCTGGATGACGGCGTGTCCGCGCCATCGGCCCGATTGACGGGTGATCGGGGCGAGGCCGGCGCGCGCGGCACGGACGGGTTGTAAACTCTTCAGTCGTCAGTGTCATTTCGCTCTCTCTTCTCTCCAGCATTGATCGGGTCGTACCGATGACGAATATGGTAGTTCATTGCTTCGGGGAAGAGGAACATGCCAAGAAACCCTTCCAAGGTAAGCAGAGTTGGAAACGTTATATACAGCGCCTGCAGCCCGAATGGCAAGCCGCCCAGCCTTTTGTTCTCGTGGAATATGATACTTGAACTTTCTGGCAACCATCGGTTTACCGCCAGAGCGAAAGCAAAAATGAGCAGAAAAAAGAAACCTGCATGTTCGAGCTCCCGATCGTGCAGAAGCTTCAGCCAAACGAGCAATCGCCGTGCCAGCAAGAGCAGGATCAGCGCCCCCGTCGGAAATGCCAAAACGACGATTAAAGTCATGAAGCTCGGGTAGGCATCGGCAAATGGTCGGTAATAATCGGTTGCGCGCATCCGCTCCGCGTCGATCTGAATGCTCTTCGGAAGAATCAGTTGAGAGATTTCTTCCGGGACCGGTGCAAATCCGAACACATGCACCAGGTAGTTCAAAGATAAAACCAGAGCAACGACCAGGATAATGAGTCTGTCACGTTTGCATGCTACCATTCTACTCTCCCTGCCTATGCCGGACCTCTGCGCAATGTCTTCCGTGAGAAAGCATTGCAGACAGATGTGTCTTCCGAATTGCCGGAACTGTTTTCGAGGGCGCAAACCGAGACCCGATGCACGCTGCACGCGAGCATCGCCCGCGGAAGCCACAGGCCGGGAATTCACGATTGTTCGAACGAGGTGAGAACATCACACCAGACCACTCAGGCCCTGAAGCCTGCCAAACTGCCCTCACCTTATGCGTGCAGGTTAGTTAGTGAGATGTACCTGTCAAGCCGGAAGCGTCGCCCGCAAACATGTGGAACAGCCGGCTTCGCAAGAGCCTGACAGAAGGAGTGATGGCTATCATGTTTTCTCAAGCGGGGTTTCCGGCCAGGCGGAGGTGCGGTCCACGGCCCGGCGGCGGGATGGCATCCGGCAGGCGCGCTTGTGGTCAGGCGGCGGCCGGCCTGTGCCACCCTGTGCCGGGTTTGCCCGGAGACGGAGCAAACCTGCCGAATTCACACAGCCCGTTTCCGATCGGCCTCTAACGCGGCTGAGGCTGCTGCGGCAGCGTGCAGAACATCTCGTAGATGGTTTCGAGAATCCGGCGCGGGCGGTCGTCGGCCAGCGAATAGTAGATCGCCTTGCCCTCGCGGCGTGGCGAAACGAGCCCCTCCATCCTCAGCCGGGCCAGTTGCTGCGACACCGCCGCCTGGCGGGCGTGCAGCAGTTCCTCAAGCTCGGTGACGGATTTTTCGCCGGTCACCAGCGCGCAGAGGATCATCAGCCGCCCTTCGTGACTGATCGCCTTCAGCATGGCGGAGGCATCGCAAGCGGCGGCCATCATCTTGTCCATGTCTTCGTCGGACATGTCTTCGGTGATAACGGGTGTGGTCATGCGCCAACGGATCCCTTGAAATGCAACATGTCCATGCACATAGGCGAATGACGGGATGGGATCAATTCTCCGGCGGGGGCAAAACCCGCGCCAGGGGCGGAAACGGGCCGTTTCGCCCGGGCTGATGCGCCCCGTCCGGTTCACGCAGGATGAACGGCCCCGGACCGTCCGAAGGCTGCGGACTACGGCCCGGAGGCCACGCTGATTCGCATCTCCCACGCGCCTCCGCGGAGCCGCAGGCCCGGGAGGGCGGGTAACACCTCCGACAGATATTCAATTTCATGAATGTAAAGGCTTGCGCGCGGCCCGGCGCGTTCCTAGATCAGCCTCAACGCCTGGCGCGGGCGCGCGAGGCACGCCATAGCGTGGGCGGCGCCCGATGCAAATAATATGTCAACGCCTGGCGCGGGCGCGCGAGGCACGCCACCCCCGGGGCGAAGGTCCGAACCCTGCCCCCCCCAGGAGGAAGACCCCATGCAAGACCCTGCCAGTACCCCGCCCGGCCCGGCGCGCAATCCCGAAGTCACCGCCTTTTTCGACGCGCAGACCAACACGATCTCCTATGTGGTAAAGGATCCGGCTTCGACCGCCTGCGCGGTGATCGACCCGGTCATGGACATCGACTATGCCGCCGGGCGTATCACGTCCGAACATGCCGACGAGATCATTGCCCATATCCGCGCCAACGGGCTGACCCTCGAATGGCTGATCGAGACCCATGTGCACGCCGACCACCTCTCCGCCGCGCCCCATATCCAGGAGAAGCTCGGCGGCCGGATCGGCATTGGCGCGCAGATCACCGTGGTGCAGGAGACCTTCGGCAAGGTGTTCAACGAGGGCACCGCGTTTCAGCGCGACGGGTCGCAGTTCGATGCACTGTTTCAGGATGGCGACCGCTACCGGATCGGCAATCTGGAGGCGCGGGCGATTCATACGCCGGGGCATACGCCCGCCTGCATGACCCATATCGTGGGCGATGCCGCCTTCGTCGGCGACACGCTGTTCATGCCCGACGGCGGTTCGGCCCGGACCGACTTTCCAGGGGGCGACGCGGGCACGCTGTACGATTCGATCCAGAAGATTCTGGCGCTCCCCGACGAGACCCGCCTGTTCATGTGCCACGACTACGCGCCGGAGGGGCGCGACATCCGCTGGGAGACCACGGTAGGCGAGCAGAAAGCCGGCAATATCCATGTGGGCGGCGGGGTGACGCGGGAGGATTTCGTCAAGTTCCGCAACGCCCGCGACGCGACTCTCAGGATGCCGCAGCTGATCATCCCGTCCTTGCAGGTCAACATGCGCGCGGGCGCGATGCCGCCGGCGGACAAAGAGGGCGACGTATTCTTCAAGGTGCCGGTCAACAAGCTCTGACATCCGGGCCGGGATACCGCCTGCGACGGTTTTCGCCGCAGGCGTTGGGGTGCCCTTCAGGCCGGGTATGGAGAGCGCCCTTCGGGCCGGGTATGGAGAGCGCCCTTCGGGCGCGGGCAGCGATATTTCCGCTTCCGCGGCCCCCGCCCTGCCCCTTCGCCGGTTGCGCCGGATACCCCCGGCTGCTACCGCCGGGTCAATCGCTATGGCCGATAACAGGTGCAGGTTTCGGGCAAGACCCCCGTCGTCTTCACCGGCAGCGCCTCCGGGTTTGGCGAAGCGGTGGCACGGACCTTTGCCGCCCGGGGCGCGCCGGTCGCTCTGTTCAACCTCGATGCGGCACGCGGCGAGGCGGTTGCAGCAGAGATCGGCAGGGAGCTCGCCGGGCAGATGTGTCGGATCCGGCCAGCGTGCGCGCGGGTTTCGACGCGGTGCGCACCCGCCTCGACGGCGCAATCCGCATGGCCCCGCGCCAGAGCTCGCCTCGCGTTCATCCACATTCACGCCACCTGCTCTGTCGTTTCCTTTTCCCATGCCGGAAGGCGCAAAACCGGGGCCGATCTGCGCGACATGCTCTGACACCTGAAACTTCGTTCGCCACCGGCAAGCGACTGCCCCGGTCACCACATGCCGTCTTTCCGCATTTCCATTAGTCCGGAATACCGGACTAATGGAATCTCTGTTTTATCATTTCAAACCAATGCTTTGAACTACCTTCTCCAGAGAGTTGCGACAAGGTGTTTACCCTTCGTCAACCAAACCGGTTCGCCCCGGGCAGCCCCCTGATCCCATTCAATTCGGCGCACGGTGGGTCTGTTGCCACCCCATGTTGTGCATCACCCGCCTCTCGACCCGGCTGAGCGGTCCGCTCTCGCTGGAGCTTGCCGCAGGGGAAATGTCCCGCAGTCCAGCCCCCCTGGCCAGACCCGGGCACCCATCTGCGCTCTTACCCGCCCCTTCCCGACCCCGGCGCCCGGAGCGCGCACCAGAGCCCAGCCGCACGGCCCGACCCCGCTCAGGACGCGTCCGGCTGTTGCGCGGGCGCGGCCGAGGCGAATTCCGGCAGCACGTCCAGCGCCTCGAAGATCCGGGTGATCGTCGGATAGGGCGTCATGTCGACCTCGAAGCGGCGGTTGTTCCACATCTGCGCATAGAGGCAGCAATCGGCATAGCCCGGGGCATCGCCATGGCAGAAGCGGCCGGTGTCGGGGCTTGCGGCCAGCATCGCTTCGAGCGGCGCGAAGGTGGTATGCACCCAATGGCCGAACCACGCCGTCTTAGCCGCATCGCCGCCGCCGGTGGCCTCGGCGTGGAAATTCATCACCCGGAGGTTGTTCACCGGGTGGATCTCCAGCGCGATCATCTGCGCCAGCGCCCGCACCCGCGCCCGCGCCACCGGGCCTTCGGGGAGCAGCGGGCGCGCCGGATGGGCCTCGTCGAGCCATTCCATGATCGCCAGCGACTGGGTGAGCACGGTGCCATCCTCAAGCTCCAGCGCCGGCACCAGGCCCTGCGGGTTGAGGCTGGTATAGGGCGCGGCGCGATGCTCGCCTTTCACCAGATGCACGCCGATATACTCGTAGTCGAGCCCCTTGAGGTTCAGCGCGGCGCGCAGCCGGGTGGAGGTGGAGGAGCGGAAGTAGTTGTAGAGCTTGAGGGTCATGCTGTGTCCCGGCGTTACTGTCTGGCACGAGACTGCCACGGGCGGCGGAAGGCTTTCAATGGGGCAGCGGTTGGGGCAGCGGCGCGACCCAGAAGCCGGGCTTCCGGTCAGTTCCCGTCCCGCTCCATCAGATCGAGCCATTCCTCCTCCGCCGCGGCGAGCTTTTGCTGCCGCTCGACGAGCCCTTGGGAGGCCTTGGCGAATTTCGCGGGTTCGCGGGTGAACAGCTCCGGGTCGCCGAGAAAGGCTTCGAGCTTGCCGATTTCGGCGGTGAGGCGGTCGATCTCGTCGGGAAGCGATTCGAGGCGGTGTTTCTCGGTGAAGCTGAGGCCGGAGGCCGGTTTCTCGGGCTTGGTCTCGGGCCTGGTCTCCGGCTTCGGCTTTGCGGGCTTTTCCGGCTTCGGCCCGGCGGGCCTTGCCTTCGGCTCTTCCGCGCCCGCGCCCCGCTGCGCAAGGTAGTCGCTCCAGCCCCCGGCATAGATCACCGCCCGCCCGTCGCCCTCCATCGCGATGGTCGTGGCCGCCACGCGGTCGAGGAAGTCACGGTCGTGGCTGACCAGAAGCACGGTGCCGTCGTAGTCGCCGAGCAGATCCTGGAGCAGATCGAGGGTTTCGACGTCGAGATCGTTGGTCGGTTCGTCGAGTACCAGCAGGTTCGACGGCTTCGCCATGATCTTCGCGAGAATCAGCCGCGCCTTCTCGCCGCCCGAGAGCGAGGCCACCTTCGCCCGCGCCTGAGCCTCGTCGAACAGAAACTCCTTGAGATAGCCGACCACATGTTTCGGCGTGCCGCGGACCATCACCTGATCGGCCTTGCCGGAAACGCCGATCTCCCTGTCGCCCGCCAGCGCGTCCCAGAGCGAGACCTCCGGGTCGAGCATGCTGCGGTTCTGGTCGAACACCGCCATCTCCAGCCCGGTGCCGAGCTTCACCGTGCCGCTGTCGGGGGCGAGCGCGCCGGTGAGCAGCTGCAACAGCGTGGTCTTGCCCGCCCCGTTCGGCCCGACCAGCGCCACCCGGTCGCCGCGCGCGATGCGCACCGAGAAATCGCGCAGAATCGCACGGTCGCCAAAGGATTTGGAAATCCCCTTCGCCTCGATCACCAGACGTCCGGATTTCGGCCCCGCCTCCAGCGCCATCGCCGCGGTGCCCTGACGGCGGATCTGGGCGGCACGGTCGGCGCGCATCGCCTCCAGCGCCCGCACCCGGCCCATGTTGCGGGTGCGGCGCGCCGAAATCCCCTCCACCGCCCAGCGCGCCTCGGCCCTGATCTTGCGGTCGAGCTTGTGGCGGGCGAGGTCTTCCTGCGCCCAGGTCTCGTCGCGCCAGGCCTCGAAAGCCTCGAACCCCTTCTCCTGCCGGCGGACGACGCCACGGTCGATCCAGAGGGTGGCGCGGGTCAGAGCGCGCAGGAAGGCGCGGTCGTGGCTGATGAGCACATAGCCCGCGCGGGTGCTGGCGAGTTCGGCTTCGAGCCAGCCGATGGCCTCGATGTCGAGATGGTTGGTGGGCTCGTCGAGCAGCATCAGATCGGGCGCCTCGGCGATCAGCTTCGCCAGCGCGGCGCGACGGCGCTCGCCGCCCGAGGCCTTGTCGCAAGGCGTGGCGGGGTCGAATTTCAGCCCCTCGGCCACCCGCTCGACCCGGTAGCCCTCATGCGGATCGAGCCCGGAGAGGGCGAAATCCCCGAGCGTGGCGAAACCGCCGAGGTCGGGGTGTTGCTCCATATAGCCGGCACTTGTGCCCTGGGGCATGATCCGGGCGCCGTGGTCGGGCTCGACCAGCCCGGCCATGACCTTCATCAGCGTCGATTTGCCGGAGCCGTTGCGGCCCACCAGCGCCACCCGGTCGCCCTGATGGACCACGAGGTCGAGCCCGGCAAACACCGGGTCGCCGCCGAAGGTGAGCGAGATGTCGGAAAGCTGGAGGAGAGGTGCGCGTGCCATGGGCGCGGGGTAGCGGCGGCGGGGCGGCGCGTCAACGGGGCGGCGGCGTTTCGCGCGCGGTCAGCCGCCCGACAGCGCCATCAGCGCGCGTCTGCGCGGCGCCGGCACCCGGGCGATGTCGAGGCCGGTGAAGACATGCAGCGTGTTGAGGTCCGCATCGCGCACCGCGTGATCCGAGACCCGCCCGCCCATGGCGAGGTAGCTTTGCAGGAGCGGCGGCATGGGGTGCTGCGCCGGTTTGAGGGCGGGTTCGGGTTCGCTTTCGGGGCCGGGTCCGGGCCGCCCCGGGCCGGTTTTGGGGCCGGTGGCGAAGCAGACCACCTCCGACGCCCTGACCCGCGGCCGCCAGCTTTCCGGCGCGAGGTGGCGCGCCTGCAACAGCGCAAAGGCATCGCGATAGGGCGCCGCATCGGTGCCCGGAAAGGAGGTGCAGCCAAAGAGAAAGCCGACCCCTTCCGCCACGACGATCCGCGTCAGCGCCCCCCAGACGAGGCGCAACACATCGGCGCCCCGCGCCTCGGGAGCGATGCAGAACCGGCCGAGTTCCAGCATCGGGCCCGTGAGGCCCTTGGACACCTTGAGCCCTTCGAGCGGCGAGAGGTCATAGAATTGCGCCGCATAGCTTGCGCCGACGGGGCGGGTGCCGGGGATGTCGAGCAGACGGCAGGTGCAGACGGGGGCGCCGCCCGCCTTCGTTTCGACCACGAGATGGCGGCAGAGCGGGTCGAAACCGTCGGCATCCTCCGCGCCCGCACCCTCCGCACCGGCACCGGCGCCGCGAAACAGCCGCGCCCGGAGCGCCAGCGCCGGGGCAAGATCCTCCCTGCCCGACACCAGCCGCACCCGGTAGAGCGGGCTTTCGGGCAGGCGGGCGGAAAACTTTTGCGCCATCGGTCTTTTGCTCCCTCCCGCTTCCGCCTACCTTTCCCTCACCCGGGGACGGAGTGCAACGGCCCCCCCTGTCACGAAAGGCCCCCATGACCCGAGGAAAAACCGAGAAGACCGATGCCGAATGGCGCGCGCAGCTCAGCCCGCTGGCCTATGAGGTGACCCGCAAACACGGCACCGAACGGCCCTTTACCCATGACGATTTTCCCGAGGTGGCCGGGCGCTACCATTGCACCTGTTGCGGCGCGGTTCTGTTCGATCAGGGTGACAAGTTCGATGCCGGCTGCGGCTGGCCGAGCTTCGCCCGGGTCGCGGGCCCCGACGCCCCGGTGGGCGAAAGCACCGATCTGAGGCACGGGATGCGGCGCACCGAGGTGCATTGCACCGATTGCGGGGCACATCTCGGCCATGTGTTCCCGGACGGCCCGCCGCCCACGGGGTTGCGCTATTGCATCAACGGCGTGGCGATCGACTTTCATGCCGCGGGTGAAGACGGAAGCTGAAAGCCCCGTGGGGAAGGCGCTTTTTCACGGGAGCGCGGTTTCAAGAGAGCGAGGTTTCACGGAGGCGCTGCACGCGGTTGCGAAACGGCGCGCCCTTCGCGGTTCAGGGCTTGCGGTTCCCGGCCCCGATTCCACGGCCCGCGGCTCCCGGCCCCGTTACCCGGGCGCAACCTCACTGGTTGGTGAACACCCGCGCAATGCTGCTGGCGGACACGGAACTGCCGAAAAGCTGGCCAAGGAAGCTGACATTGGCGATGTTCGAATCGGTCACCCGTCTCGACAGCACCACCACCTCGCCGCGTTCCAGACCGAAGCGCTCGATATTGGTGACGATGTTCTCGTCGTCGAAACTGATCGCCACCACTTCGCGGTCGATCTCCTGCGGACCGCGCACCGGCACATGCCTGAATTCCGAACGCACATAATACCAGCCGCTCTTGTCCAGAAGGCCGGCGGTACCGGGTTTTCCGATGATCGAAGCCACTGTGGCGCGGGTATCGAGCCCCACTTCAATCTCGGCGAGATCCTCTTCGGTGGGCACGAAGCCATGGTAGGTCAGGACCGGCGAACAGGACACGACAGCCGAAAGCGCCGCCAGCGCTGCGAAGCGTTTCACCATCGGCCCATGCCTCGACATCCAGGCCCCCCTTGACTATGCAACTCTTGTCCTGCCCACCGGCTTACCGGAGGACGGCGGCGTATTCAAGTTGCGAAAGCACCGGACATGACCCCTGCCAGCACAGACCGGACCTTCACCGTTTCCGTCAGCGACCTCGCGCGCGGAAAGGGGCGTGAGGTCGACATCATGCCCGATTCCGCACATCGCAAGGCCAGTGCCCGCGATCTCGGGCTTCGGGAGCTCTGCACGCTGCGCCTTGCCGGGCGGTTCACACCGCTGGGCCGGAGCGACTGGCGCTTCGAAGGCCGGCTCACCGCCACCGTGGTACAGGCCTGCGTGGTCACGCTCGCCCCGGTGGTGACGCGAATCGACGAGCCCGTTACCCGCAGATTCATTGCCGGCTGGCAGGAACCGGAGGGCGACGAGGTGGAATTGCCCGAAGACGTGGACAGCGAACCGCTGGGGCAGGAGATCGACCTTGGGGCGGTGATGTTCGAAGCGCTGGCGCTGGCGCTGCCCGCCTGGCCGCGCGCCGGGAAGGCGGACGGGGCGGCAGACGGGGCGGCGGACGGGGGCGGAGCGGTCGTATCTGGCGAGACGGTCTTCACCGCGCCCGGCCAGACCCCGATGCGCGATGAAGACGCCCGGCCCTTCGCCGCCCTGGCGGCGCTGCGCGACAAGCTGGCGGGCGGCTCCGGGGAATCCGAAGAGTAGAGAGACCCTGCCTGCGCAAGCCCGGTGGCGGTGAGAACGGCGCCGCCGGGAGGGTGAATATTTGTGCCAGGAAAAAGGAGAATGGCCTCGCCCGGACCGGCGGGCGGGAGCAAGGCTCCGGCAGACGGTGCCGCAATTCCCGCCGCACCGCAACAAACCCGCAACAAACCCCTTGCACATGACGGGATTCGCAGTATCTTCCGCCGCTCTTTCTCAAGATGGGTTGGACAGCCGCTGCGATTGCGCATAAGAGGGCGGTCAGGACTCAGGAACACACCGGGCAGAGCGCCGGGGCGGAGAGGTCAGGCCATGCGGGCCGGGCGTTTCGGGCACCGGTCCCTGCCCCCGAATATCGAGGTTGGACATGGCCGTCCCCCAGAACAAGGTCACGCGGTCGCGCCGCAACATGCGCCGCAGCCACGACGCGCTGACCGCCGCGAACCCCAACGAATGCCCCTCCTGCGGCGAGCTCAAGCGCCCGCATCATGTCTGCCCTTCCTGCGGCTCGTACAACGACCGCGAAGTGCTGCCGATGGTCGACGAAGCCGACTACGACGACGAAGACGCGGCGTGAGGCCGCGCTGAGCCCCGGGCCTTGACATGACCGCAGCATCGGACACCCCGGCGTCATCGGCGGCAACCATGGGCACCGCGGCCGGCGGACCGGGCAGGATCACCATTTCGGTCGACGCCATGGGCGGCGATCGCGGACCGGCGGCGGTTGTCGCCGGTCTTGCGCTGTCTGCGGACAGAAACCCCGACATCAGCTTCATCCTCCATGGCGACAAGGCCGCGCTCGCCGCCCTCGTCGCCCGCAGGCCGGTGCTCGCCGGACGCTGCGAGATCCGCCATGCCGAAGGCGTGGTGACGATGAACGACAAGCCCGCGCAGGTGCTGCGCTCGGGGCGCAACAGCTCCATGGCCTCCGCCATCGAGGCGGTGCGGGCGCATCAGGCGGAGGTTGCCGTGTCCTGCGGCAACACCGGCGCGCTGATGGTGCTGTCGATGACGCGGCTGAAGAAGATCGAAGGCGTGAAACGCCCGGCGATTGCCTGCTACTGGCCCTCGCGCAACCCGCAGGGCTACAACGTGCTGCTCGACGTTGGCGCCGATGTGCGCGCCGACGCCCCCGACCTGCTGCAATATGCGCTGATGGGCGCGTCCTATGCGCGCAGTTCGCTCGGGGTGGAGCGCCCCCGTGTGGGGCTGCTCAATGTCGGCACCGAGGAGCACAAGGGCAGCAGCACGATCAAGGCGGCGGCCGAACTGCTGGCCGGGGCGCAGGCCGCCGGCAAATTCGCCTTTGTGGGCAATGTCGAAGGCTCCGACATTCCTTCCGACAAGGCCGACGTGATCGTGACCGACGGCTTTACCGGCAATGTCGCGCTGAAAACCGCCGAGGGCACGGCGCGTCTGTTCAAGGATTTCTTCGGCGAGGCCTTCCGCAGCACCCCCTTCGCCCGGCTGGGCGCGCTGCTCGCCTACCGGCAGATCAAGAGCCTGATCTCCCGCACCGACCCGCGCCATGTCAATGGCGGCGTGTTCCTGGGGCTCAACGGCACGGTGGTCAAAAGTCACGGTGCCGCCGATGCCACCGGCATCGCCGCGGCGGTCAACCTGGCCTTCGACCTCGCGCGGCATGATTTCAACCAGCGGCTGGCTCACCGGCTCGCCTCGGTCGAAGCCCCCCCGCATGCGGTGGCGGCGCCCGAAAAGCCTCCGGAAGACCCCACGGGAAGATCACCGGAGAAGCCCCAGGAGGGTAACCCATGACGATCAGAGCGGTGGTGCGCGGCGTTGGCCATTACCTGCCGGAACGCATCGTGCCCAACAGCTGGTTCGAGAAACGGCTCGACACCTCCGACGAATGGATCCGCACCCGCAGCGGCATCCACCGGCGCCATTTCGCCGCCGAGGGCGAAACCACCTCCGCCATGGGCATCGAAGCCGCGCGCGCCGCACTCGCCGATGCCGGCATGGCGCCCGGCGATCTCGACGCGCTGATCGTCGCCACCTCGACGCCGGATCTCACCTTCCCCTCGGTCGCCACCATGGTGCAGCACGGGATCGGCATGGATCAGGGCTTCGCCTTCGACGTTCAGGCGGTCTGCGCCGGGTTTGTCTTTGCCCTCGCTCAGGCCAATGCTCTGGTGGTCTCGGGCCAGGCGGCGCGGGTGATGGTGCTGGGCGCCGAAACCTTCAGCCGCATCATCGACATGGACGACCGCGCCACCGCGGTGCTGTTCGGCGATGGCGCCGGGGCGCTGATCCTGGAGGCCGAAGACGGCACCGGCAGCGCCGATGACCGGGGCATTCTGGCGGTCGATCTGCATTCCGACGGCAGCTTCCGCGACATGCTCTATGTGGACGGCGGCGTTTCGACCACCGGCACCTCCGGCAAGCTGAGGATGCAGGGCAACCCGCTGTTCCGCCAGGCGGTGGTGAAACTCGCCCAGACCGCCGATGCGGCGCTCGCAAGCGCCGGGCTCGGCCACGATGACCTCGACTGGCTGGTGCCGCATCAGGCCAATATCCGCATCATCGAGGGCACCGCGAAGAAGCTGGGTCTGGGGCTCGACAAGGTGGTGCTTACCGTCCAGGACCACGGCAACACCTCCGCCGCCTCGATCCCGCTGGCGCTTTCCGTCGGCAAGGCGGAGGGCAAGCTGAAACCGGGCGACGTGCTGGTGACCGAAGCCATCGGCGGCGGCCTTGCCTGGGGCGCGGTGGTGCTGCGCTGGTAGCCTGGCCAAGGGGTGCGGGTGACCGGGTGCGGGACGGGGCACGGAACAGGGTGCGGGACGGGGCGCGGGACGGGGCGCGGGACGGGGCGCGAGAAACGGGGACACGGCACCTCCGCCCCGGGCACGCCACCGGCACCGGCACCCATGCGCCTCAAAACCGCGGCACAAACCATTGAACTTGACTTGAAATCCATGTCCCCCCACACTCTTCGCCAAATCCCCCCCCAATTCCCCCCTGAGGAACTGAGACAGATGACCGGAAAGACCCTGACGCGGATGGATCTGAGCGAAGCGGTGTTTCGCGAGGTTGGCCTGTCGCGCAACGAAAGCGCCCACTTGGTCGAAAGCGTACTCGGCCAGGTATCGGACGCGCTGGTGCGCGGCGAAACGGTGAAGATCTCCTCCTTCGGCACCTTCTCGGTGCGCGACAAGGCGGCACGGATCGGGCGCAACCCGAAGACCGGTGAAGAGGTGCCGATCCTGCCCCGCCGCGTGCTCACCTTCCGCCCTTCACACATCATGAAAGACCGGGTGGCTCAGGGCAACAGGCGCTGACCGGCGGACGCCGGCCCGCAACGCCGGACCCGCAAGGCGCCGCCCGGAGTCCCGTCCGGCCTCCCGCCCGGCCGGCCCGGCAAACCACAACAGGCAGGCACTGACATGGACAGCAAATCACCGGAGGCCTTCCGCACGATCAGCGAGGTGGCCGAGTGGCTCGGTGTGCCCACCCATGTGCTGAGGTTCTGGGAAAGCCGCTTCGGCCAGATCAAACCGGTCAAACGCGCCGGCGGACGCCGCTATTACCGCCCCACCGACATGGAATTGCTCGGCGGCATCCGGAAACTGCTCCATGAAGACGGAATGACCATTCGCGGGGTTCAGAAACTCTTGCGCGAAAAGGGCGTGAGATACGTCGCCGACATGTCGCCGCCGCTCAACGGCACGCAGGAGCCGCCGCTCGACGGCACGCAGGACATGGATATGTCCGGCGATCTGATCGAGGCCGAAGCCGTCGAGGTGGAGGTGGAGGTGCACAGCAAACCGGCAGAGCCCCGGGAGCCCGAAGCCGCCGATGCCGGTGCCGGTCCGGTCGGGCCCGAAGCCGCAGAGGCCGCAATGGCCGTGGACGTGGAACCGGAGCCGCACGAAGCCGAAGTCCTTGCCTTTACCCCCCGCGCACCCAGGCCGGCAGAGCCGGACGCCGCGCCCGAACCGGCCGGGGCCGGCGACGCGGGAAGCGAGGTTTCGGAGCCGGAACGGCCGGACGAGGACGGCGATCTGTCGCTGACCAATGTTTTCGCGGAACCTGCGCCGGAGTCCGGAGAACCGGCCGCAGGCCCCGACAGCCCGCACACCGCAGCAGACGCCGCACCGCAACCGGTGCCCCCTGCCCCCGAACCCCCGCCCGCCACGGCGCCCACAGCCCGGCCCGAAGCGGCGCATCCCGACCCCTCCGCTCTGGTCATGCCCGCGCTGCCGGACGACCCGGCAGACGATGCCGTCGTGGCGCTGAACCCGGCCCTCGCCGCTGCCCTGCGTCGCCACCGCGCGCAAACCGGCGCGCCGGGGCTCAACCCGGTGCGTCTGCAAGCCTATGCCGACCGGCTCGAAGCGCTGTCGGGCCGCTTTGGCCACGCGCCCGACAGCCAGCGCGCAGTCTGATCCCGGCGTTTTCCCGCTTGCCCCGGCCGTCAAAACCGCTATGTAAAGCGTCACGTCGGGCTATGGCGCAGTCTGGTAGCGCGTCCGTCTGGGGGACGGAAGGTCGCAGGTTCAAGTCCTGCTAGCCCGACCAAGCTTCCACTCCCCGCCCGGGTCACTCCACTGCCCGGGTCATCCGGATCAGGGGCCGCAGGGGTCGCCGGGTCAGGCGCCACCGGACCGGGGGACCACCGGAATGGGCGGACCCGGGGGCCGCGCCCTGGCGCCAGGCCCCAACCCGCCAGGCATCGAAACATCGGGGAGGCTCTCATGGGGTTCAGCAATGGTTCCGGCCACGTTTCAGGCCACGTTTCAGGCGGCAAGCCCGGCCCCGGCGTTCTGCCCTCCCAGGCCATCTCCCGCCTGATCGCCTCCGGCGCCCTTGCCCCCGCCCCCGGCGCCCCTGCGATTCGCGCCGACCAGATCCAGCCCGCCTCGCTCGACCTCCGCCTCGGCGCCACCGCCTTCCGGGTGCGCGCCTCGTTTCTCGCCGGCACCGGGCGCAGCATCGCCGACCGGCTCGAGGAATTCGAGATGCACCGGTTTTCGCTGGAAGGCGGCGCGGTGCTGGAGAAGGGCGCGGTCTACCTCGTGCCGCTGATGGAGCGGCTCAGCCTGCCCGGGGGCATCACTGCGGTGGCCAACGCCAAAAGCTCCACCGGACGGCTCGATTTGCTCACCCGGCTGATCACCGACGAAGGCGTCGAGTTCGACCGCATCGCTCCGGGATATGACGGCCCGCTCTATGCCGAAATCTGTCCGCAGAGCTTTTCGGTGCTGGTGCGCCCGGGACTGCGGCTGAACCAGATCCGCTTTCGCGCCGGCAAGGCGGTGCTCTCCGACGTCGCGTTGCGCGCCCGGCACGCGGCCGAAAGCCTGGTCGACGGCGAAGCGGTGATCGACCAGGGGCTGGCCTTCTCGGTCGATCTCCGCCCGGCGGCGGGCGACCTCGTCGGCTACCGCGCCAAGCCCCACGCCGGGGTGATCGACCTTGACCGCGTCGGCCAGTACGACCCGGCCGGGTTCTGGGAGCCGGTCCGCACCAACCGCGGCCGGATCATCCTCGACCCCGGCGCCTTCTACATTCTGGTCAGCCGCGAGGCGGTGCATATCCCGCCCGATTGCGCCGCCGAGATGGCGCCCTACCTCGCCATGGCGGGTGAATTCCGGGTGCATTACGCGGGCTTCTTCGACCCGGGCTTCGGCCATGCCGCCGCCGGGGGAAAGGGCGCGCGCGGGGTGCTGGAAGTGCGCTGCCACGAAGCGCCCTTCGTGCTGGAACACGGGCAGGTGGTGGGGCGGCTGGTCTATGAGCAGATGGCTGAAACGCCCGAAACCCTTTATGGCGCCGGGATCAAGTCCAACTATCAGGGCCAGGGGCTGAAGCTCTCGAAACATTTCCGGGCGGGGTGAGGCCGGAGCTTTGGGCGGCACAGCCGGAACGCGTGGGCGCGCCAGGCCAGGACTTCGGGCTGGACCCGCCCCACCCGCAAAGCCCTCAGCGCATCCGCCGCGCGAGGCGGGCGGCTTTTCTCGCGCGTCTGGCAGTCTGTCTTGCGGCCCGGGCGCCGGCGCGCTCTTCGGGGGGCAGATCGTCCTGCGACCGGCCCCGGCTGGCGGCAAGGCCGATCCCCGCATCGACGCCGCGGTTCACCAGCCGCCGGGCGGCCCGACGGGTGAGGCGCCGCAGGATCATGGTGACGAGACGCTCGGTGTCCATCGGCAAGGATCTTCCTTTCTGCCCCGGAACCGGCCCGCAGCATATTCCGCAATATGGCCTCCGCAAAGCAATTGCCGGGCATTGCCGTGAAAAGCGGATGCCCCCCGCCTCACCCGTCCTCGAACATCTCCACCTGATTTTCGTCGCCGTCCTCGTCGCCATCCCCGTCGTCTTCCTCGCCAAACCCGCCGGCGGGCCGCGGGCGGTTCTCGAGCAGGCCGGCGGCACGCAGTTCCTTCAGCCCCGGAAGGTCGCGGGCGCTCTCAAGCCCGAAATGGTCGAGAAAGGCTTGCGTCACCACGAAAGTCACCGGCCGGCCCGGGGTCATCCGGCGCCGCCCGAAGCGGATCCATTCGAGCTCGATCAGCAGATCCACCGTGCCCCGGCTCACCGAAACGCCGCGAATCTCCTCGATCTCCGCCCGCGTCACCGGCTGGTGATAGGCGATGATCGCCAGCGTCTCGATCGCGGCGCGCGACAGCTTTCGGGTCTCGACCACCTCCTTGTGCATCAGAAAGCCAAGGTCGGGGGCGGTGCGCATCGCCCAGGCGTCGCCCACCTTCACCACCCGCACCCCGCGCCCCTCGTAGCGCTTGCGCAGATGCGCCAGCGCCTCGGCCGGATCGGAACCATGGGGCATCCGGGCGGCAAGCTCCGCCACCGTCACCGGCTCGGCGGAGGCAAACAGCACCGCCTCCACCATGCGTTCCTGCTCGCCCATCGGCGGGGCTTCGAACAGGCTGTCTTCTTCGGGGGTGACGGTCTCGGGGGGGCCGCTCCCGGGAGCGCCTGTCTGGGGGGCGTCGGTCTGGGGGGCGTCGGTCTCAGCCATGACGTTTCTTCCGTATCTGGATCGGTGAAAAGGTCTCGGACTGGCGGAGCTCCAGGTGCCCCTCCTTCACCAGTTGCAGCGAGGCGGCAAAGGTGGCGGCCGTGGCGGTGCGCCGCCGGGTCGGGTCCACCTCCCAGCCTTCGGGCAGCCAGGAGGTGAGATCCGACCAATCGCCCGCAAAGCCGATCATGCCGCGCATCCGCTCAAGCGCCTCTTCCATGGTCATCAGATTGTCGCGGTCCATCACGAAGGGGCGAAACTCGTCCCTGGTGCGGATGCGCGCATAGGCCTGCATCAGGTCCATCAGCGTCGCGCTGTAGCTCACCTGGCGCGAACGGGTCACGTCTTCCGGCAGGCCGCGAACGAAGAAATCCCGCCCCTTCTGGTCGCGCCCCATCAGCCGGGCGGCGGCATCGCGCATCGCTTGCAGCCGTTCGAGCTGATAGGCCAGATGCGCCGCCAGTTCCTCGCCGGAGGGGCCTTCCTCGGCCGGGTCGGGCGGCAGCAGCAGGCGCGATTTCAGGAAGGCAAGCCAGGCGGCCATCACCAGATAATCGGCCGCAAGCTCCAGCCGCAGGGCGCGGGCCTTGGCGATGAAGGCGAGATATTGCTCGGCCAGCCCGAGGATCGAGACCTTGCGCAGATCGACCTTCTGGGTGCGCCCGAGGGTGAGCAGCAGATCCAGCGGGCCTTCGAACCCGTCGACATCGACGATCAGCGCCTCGGCGGCGAGCCGGTCGGAAACGCTGAGCGTGTCGGTTTGCAACGGGGCGTCCTGCATCGGGTCCATGGGGTTCGGGGTGGGGTTCGAGGTCGGGGTTCGGGGTGGCGGCCCGGAGGCTCGGGTGGCCGGCGGGCCGGCGCGGATAAAAGACAGCTCGGGGGCAGTCAGGGCGCGAAAATCGGCCCCCCGCGCGCCGATGTCAACGGCTGGCGGCGCGTTGCGGCGGGAGCGCGCGGTTTCGGGTCGGTTTCGGCACGCGCCCCGCTCCGGCGCAACCCCACCGGCCACTCTGTCGGATTTGCACAAATCCCACCCTGAATCGACAGATATGCAGATCGAAGCCGGACACAAGACCCGGGCTGCGGACCACCCCCGCATTCATCCGCATTCACCCAAGGAAAGCGGTCTTTGTACCGCAGGCCGGACAGCCAAAGCCCCTCTCCTTTTTCCTGGCTCAAATACTCGCCGGCCCGGCCGCGCCACCGCCGCCACCACCGCCGCTGCCCCCCGGCGCCGCCAGGCCGGCGTGCTCCCGCCTGCCGGAACACGCAAAACCGGTCCCCACTTTTGCACGGCATGCTTTTGGCCCCCCGGGCGGATTTTCCGCCCCGGCGGCCAACAAGGCCGCTTTTGCCCTGCGGCCGATTGCCACGGGCGCCCACTTGCCCTAGCTTCGCGCGAAACCGCAACACTCAGGGAGCGACAGATGACACAAGACAAGACAATGGGCTTCGACACCCTTCAGGTTCACGCCGGCGCCGAGCCCGACCCGGCCACCGGTTCCCGCCAGGTGCCGATCTACCAGACCACCGCCTATGTCTTCCGCGACGCCGACCACGCCGCCGCGCTCTTCAACCTGCAAGAGGTGGGCTATATCTATTCGCGCCTCACCAACCCCACCGTTTCGGCGCTGGCCAACCGCATCGCCGCGCTCGAAGGCGGGGCCGGGGCGGTCTGCACCTCCTCCGGGCACGCGGCACAGATCATGGCGCTGGTGCCGCTGATGGCGCCCGGGCTCAACATCATCGCCTCCAGCCGGCTCTACGGTGGCACCTTCACCCAGTTCACCCATCTCTTCCGCCGCTTCGGCTGGGAGGCGAAATTCGTCGATTTCGACGACCCGGCGGCGGTGGCGGCGGCGATCGACGACAACACCCGCGCGATATTCTGCGAATCACTCGCCAACCCCGCGGGCGTGCCCACCGACATTCCCGCGATTGCCAAGGTGGCCGATGCCGCAGGTGTGCCGCTGATCGTCGACAACACCTCCGCCACGCCCTGGCTCTGCCGCCCGATCGAGATGGGGGCCACGCTGGTGCTGCATTCCGCCACCAAGTTCCTTACCGGCTCGGGCACCGTGACCGGCGGCGCCATCGTCGATTCGGGGCGGTTCGACTGGTCGGCCTCCGACAAGTTCCCCTCGCTGTCGCAGCCGGAGCCCGCCTATCACGGGCTGAAATTCCACGAGGCCCTGGGGCCCATGGCCTACACCTTCCACGGCATCGCCGTCGGGCTGCGCGACCTCGGCATGACGATGAACCCGCAGGGCGCGCATTACACGCTGGTGGGGCTCGAGACCCTGAGCCTCAGGATGCAGAAACACGTGGAAAACGCCCAGGCCGTGGCCGAATGGCTGGAGGCCGACCCGCGGATCGAGGCGGTGAGCTATGCCGGACTGCCCTCGTCGCCCTATTACAAGCGCATTCAGGCGCTCTATCCGAAAGGGGCGGGCGCGCTGTTCACCGTGGCGGTGAAGGGCGGCTATGAGGCCTGCGTGAAGCTCGTCGATTCGCTTGAGCTGTTCAGCCATGTGGCCAATCTCGGCGACACCCGCTCGCTGATCATCCATTCGGCCTCCACCACCCACCGGCAGCTGTCGCCGGAGCAGCGCGACGCCGCCGGGGCCAGCGACAATGTGGTGCGGCTGTCGATCGGCATCGAGGATGCGGCCGACATCATCGCCGATCTCGACCAGGCGCTGGCGAAGGCCGTGGGGTAACCGGCACCCGCCCGGGCCGGTCCCGAAACGCGCGCCCGGGCAATGGCCGGAGGCGCTGAAGCAATAAGGGCTGCGGGGGCGTTCTCCGCGGCCCTGTCGCTTTTGCCGCTTCCGCACCCGCTTTTACCCGGACAGGCGCTGGTCTGCTCCCACGCGCCTCAACACGCCAGCCCCCGTTCCCCTTTTTCCTGGCGGAAATACTCCGGGGGTCCGGGGGCAGCGCCCCCGGGCAGGCCGCTACCGGCTTCTGCCGGGCAGGTGCTGTTTCTCTCTATCTCTCCCCTTCCAGCAGCAGGGCGGAAACCGGCGCGAGCGTTACCGATTCCGCCCGGTTGCCCAGCGACCACTGGAGCAGGGTCTGCAAGGTTTCGGCCCGGGTCCGGCCGAGCACGATCACACCCTTTTGCTGGTTGCGCGCCCGAAAAGCGGCATTGTCGAGGAAGCGGCGGATCACCGGACCGCCCTGCTGTTCGCCGTCGAGGTCGAGAAACACCAGCCCCGCCGGCACCCCCTGTTTCACCACCGACTTGTAGCCGCTGTTGAGCCCGGCGGGGAAACTCACGAACCCGTGGCCGCTCTCGGCCAGGTTGGTGCCAAGCTGGATCGCACCGGGGCCAAGCCCCTGGAAATCGAAACTGCTGTCGACCATCACTTCGGCGGCCTCATCAAGCAACGGACGGAAGGCCTGAACGGTCACATCCACATCCGTGGGGGTGGCCCCATCCGGCAACGGCATCATCAGCGCCACTTCGATGCCGCGCGAGTCGTAGAACGCAATCGCCTCGGCGGCGTCCTGCGCGCCGGCATCAACGGCGACGGTCAGCGGGAAGGGCAGCTTGCCGATGTCGGCAAGCTCTTCGCGGTCCCCGCTGTCCAGCAGCAGGAACGCCAGCAGCGGCAGCTGGGTGTCGCCCGCGAAGTCGATCCGGTTGCGCTCGATGGCCCGCGCCGGGACCGTGGCGGCGTCTTCCCCGGAAGCTTCGCCGGATTCCTCGTCCCCGGTCGCCGGATCGTCGCCGATTGTCGGCAGTTGGCCACTGAAGGCAGAGCCTTGCGCCGGAAGCACCGGCACCGGACCCGGCTCGGCGGTGGCCGCCTCTTCGGGTGCTTCGCCCTTGTCCTTGCCCGGCGCGGCCGGGGCAACAACGGTGGGCAGCGGAGGGGAAATCTGCTCCGGTGCGACAGCGGTTTCGGAGCCAGGCCCCGGCGCTGGCCCGGGGGCTGCTTCCACCTCTGGCTCAGGTACCGGTGCACCGTCCGCTTCCGCCCCGGGTTCGGATTGCGGCTCAGGCTCCGGCACAACATCCGCTTCCGCCCCGGGTTCGGATTGCGGCTCAGGTGCCGGCGCACCGTCCGCTTCCGCCCCGGGTTCGGATTGCGGCTCAGGCTCCGGCACAACATCCGCTTCCGCCCCGGGTTCGGATTGCGGCTCAGGTGCCGGCGCAACATCCGCTTCCGGCCCGAGTTCGGATTGCGGCTCCGCTTCGGGCGCCAGCGCGTTGCCCGCGGCCTTGTCGTCGCCGGTATCGGGAACGGCAGGCACCGACGGGGCATCGGGCGCAATGGCTTCGGGCAGGGCATCGCCTTCGCCGGGCCGCATCGGCCCGGATGTCTCCTGCTCAGGCGTTTCGGAGGTCGGGGCGGGTCCGGTTTCGGGAACCGCGTCCGGGGGCAGCTTTTCGGCCGTATCCGTACCCGGAAGAGTGTCGGGCTCAGCCGGGGGGCCCATCGGGGCCTTGAACGGATCGTCTTCCAGTTGCGGGGGGGTATCGCTGCCAGGCTCGGGCTGGCCGGAAGGCTGGGCGGCGATCTCTGTCTCCGCACCTTCGGCACCGGAGGGCGGTGGGGTGTCGGGCCTGGCGTCCACGCCACCGACCGCAGGCGGCGCTTCGGCGGCCGGGCTTTCGCCGGGCGCAGCCTCGGCCCCCGCGCCGGGCGCAGCCTCGGCCCCCGCACCGGGCACAGCTTCGGTTCCCGCACCGGGCACAGCTTCGGTTCCCGCACCGGGCACAGCTTCGGTCCCCGCGCCGGGCGTAGCGTCGGCCCCCGCACCGGGCGCAGCCTCGGTCCCGGTCGTCGCCTCCGCCGCAGGGCCTACCGGTTTCGCCCCGGTTCCGATCGCGCCGCCCCCGGGGCTCTTTTCCATTTCAACAGGCGGCAGGCTGAGGGAAACAACCCCCAGCACCGCGCCTGAAACCACAATGCCCGATACGATACCGGCGAGACTGCCCCGTGCCATTCCCGGCTCCCTTTCCGTCACACCCGCCCCATCCGCCCTTGTTCGGGCGCTGCAACATGTATACCCCGAGTGACACGTTGGAAAACCCCTCTTTGCCGGATGCGCGCATGATCCTGCTGATCGACAACTACGACAGCTTCACCTGGAACCTCGTCCACTACCTCGGCGAACTGGGCGCCGACGTGGCCGTGGCGCGCAATGACGCCCTCACCGTGGCAGAGGCGCTGGGGCAGAAACCCGAGGCCATCGTGCTGTCGCCCGGCCCCTGCGACCCCGACCGCGCGGGCATCTGCCTTGACCTCGTGCGCGCAGCCGCCGAAGCGCGGGTGCCGCTGCTGGGCGTCTGCCTCGGGCATCAGACCATCGGCCAGGCCTTCGGCGGCAAGGTGGTGCGCGCAGGCGAGATCGTCCACGGCAAGCCCGGGGAAATCCACCACAACGGCACCGGCGTCTTCGCCGGGCTGCCGAGCCCGCTCTCCGCCACCCGCTACCACAGCCTGATCGTCGAGCGCGCCAGCCTGCCCGACGCGCTGGAGGTGACGGCGGCGCTCGAAGACGGCACCATCATGGGGCTGCGGCACCGGGATCTGCCGATCGAAGGCGTGCAGTTCCACCCCGAGAGCATCCGCTCGGAACATGGCCACGCGATGCTGCGGCGCTTTCTCGAAAGCCTGCCCGACAGCGCCAAAACCGCAGCCGACCCCGCAAAGGAGCCCGCATGAGCGACGCGATGAAACCCCTGATCTTCGCCGCCTCCGAGGGGCCCCTGTCGCGCGCCCAGGCGGAGGAAGCCTTTGCGCTCCTGTTCGAGGGCGCCGCGACCCCGGCCCAGATCGGCGGCTTTCTGATGGCGCTGCGGGCACGCGGCGAGGCGGTGGCGGAATATGCCGCGGCGGCGGCGGTGATGCGCGCGAAATGCACGCCGGTGAAGGCCCCCGAGGGCGCGATCGACATCGTCGGCACCGGCGGTGACGGGCTGGGCACGCTCAACATCTCCACCGCCACCGCCTTCGTGGTGGCCGGCGCCGGCGTGCCGGTGGCGAAACACGGCAACCGCAACCTGTCGTCGCTGTCCGGCGCGGCGGATGCGCTCGGGCAGATGGGCATCGAGGTGATGGTCGGCGCCGGAGTGGTCGAACGCGCGCTCGCCGAGGTCGGCATCGGCTTCATGATGGCGCCGATGCACCATCCGGCCATGAAACATGTGATGCCGGTGCGCCAGGAGCTCGGCAACAAGACCATCTTCAACATCCTCGGCCCGCTCACCAACCCCGCCGGCGTCAAGCGCCAGCTCACCGGGGCCTTCGCGCCGGACCTGATCTTCCCCATGGCCGAGACGCTTCAGGCGCTGGGCTCGGAAAAGGCCTGGCTGGTGCATGGGCGCGACGGCACCGACGAAGTGTCGATCACCGGGGTGACCGATGTGGCGGCGCTGGAAGGCGACCACATCCTGCGGCGGGAGATCCACCCCGAAGACGCCGGTCTGCCGGTGCGCCGGCTGGCGGAGATCCTCGGCGGCACGCCAGAGGAAAACGGCCGCGCCTTCGCGGCGCTGCTGGCAGGCGAGGCCTCGGCCTATCGCGACGCGGTGCTGCTGAACGCCGCCTGCGCGCTGATGGTCGCCGACCGGGTGGAGAGCCTCCCCGAGGGCGTGGCGCTCGCCGCCGAAAGCCTCGACAGCGGCGCCGCACGCGCCCGGGTCGAGGGCCTCGCGCGGGTGACCTCCGCAGGCTGAACCCGCCCGGGCTCCCCCGCATTCAGGCAAATGATCCGAATACGCCGTTCTTTTGCCCGCATCTCGGAACGGGCAAAACCTGTCCCTGATTTGCGCAGGCAAGCTCTGGCCCTCACAGCGCCAGCCCGCGCCCCCGTTTCCTCTTTTCCTGGGGAAAACACTCCGGGGGTCCGGGGGCATAACCCATCCGTCGTTTGCAGGATATCTGGAACTGGCCGGGTAATAGGAGCGATTTCGGGGAAGGACCGGGTCTTTCTGGCGGGGTTTCGTGTGAAACCCGTGGGCCAGGACACCCGGAACCCGGGCCCATCCGTCAATGGCGTAGCGAGACCGGGGGCCGGATCCGTGGGCCCCGGGAGAGCGACCACCTGCAGCGATTGTGCCGGGCTGTCCGGGCTTCGGGTGTCTGAGCAGCAGAAAACGCCCTCCGGGTGGAGGGCGTTTCAGGCTGACCGGGCCGCGAGCGACAACCGCGGCGATCCCGCCTGGCATCGCCCGAGGCGGCCAGCCGGTGGCTGAGGCCGGAATGGATCACCGGAAAGCTGTCGCCCCCGGGCAGCGGCGCCGGCTGGTGGGCGAGCGTGCTGATATCTGGGAACAGGGCGTTCAGCGGCGTGCCGACGGAGATGGCGAACGGGTCCATGATGCCGCCGGGCACGCCGACGAAATCGTTCTCCACCGCGCGTGCCGTGCGGGCGATCTCCACCGGGCTCAGGTTTTCCGACAACGCGCAGGCGGCATGCAGCGTGGCCACTTCGATCGCGGCGGAAGACGACAGCCCCCCACCGGCAGGTTGGAGGCGATCAAGACGTCGAGCCCGCGGCAGCGGTCCGGGTGAGCCCGGTTTCGGTTGATCTGTGCATGTCACGCTCCGGGCTGGACACGGGGCTTCTGCGTTTCCTTGTCATGCGCCTTTGGCAGCGCCCGCAGCCGTTCGACGGCGGTTTCCGGGGTCAGGTCGCGCTGGGCTTCGGCAGGGGGATGCTCATCGTGAAGTAGGAAACCTTGTTGAAAATTTTCCATTTTTGGAATAAGAATTTCAACATCGGGGCAAGGAGAACTCCTGGTCTGCACGGGCACAGCGTGGTGCGTGACAGAGCCCGCCGCGATCAAACAAGGGACTGGAAGCGGGAGGAGGAAGCGATCGTGTTTGCCGTCATCAGCTTTGTTGGGTTTACCGCCATGGTTGCGGTTGCGGCCTACTATTTCACCAAGGAAGAGACACTGGACACGTCCGACGGGTATTTCCTCGGCGGGCGGAGCCTCACCGGCCCGGTGATCTGTGGATCGCTGATGCTGACCAACCTGTCGACGGAACACCTTGTCGGCATGAACGGCGGTGCCTACCGCGAAGGTGCCATCCTGATGCTGTGGGAAACGCTGGCGGCGCTGGCGGCCATTGCGATGGCGCTCTATTTCCTGCCGCGTTATCTGCGGATGGGGTTCACCACCATTCCGCAATACCTCAACGATCGCTATGACCGGACCACGCGCTCGGTCACCGCCCTGTTGTTCCTGATGTCCTACGTCTTCGCGCTGCTGCCGGTGGTGCTCTACACCGGGTCGCTGGCGCTGGAAGGGCTGTTCAACGTTTCGGAGACCCTGGGGCTGTCGAAGTCGGCCTCGGTTTATGTCATGGTCTGGGGCATCGGCACGCTCGGGTCGGTCTATGCGATCTTCGGCGGGCTGCGCGCGGTTGCGATCTCCGACACGATCAACGGCGTCGGCCTGCTGATCGGCGGCCTGATGATCCCGGTCTTCGGGCTGATTCATATCGGCGATGGCAGTATCGTCCAGGGCTTCAACCTGCTCTGGGCGGAGTATCCGGAAAAATTCGTCGTCCTCGGTGACGCCGAAAGCTCGATCCCCTGGCCGACCCTGTTCACCGGCATGTTCATCGCGCAAGGCTACTACTGGATCGCCAACCAGGCGATCATCCAGCGGGCGCTCGGCGCGAAGAACCTCGCCGAAGGGCAGAAGGGCGTGCTGATGACCGGCGGCGTGAAACTGCTGGGGCCGATCATGCTGGTGCTGCCCGGCATCATCGCCTGGCATATCTTCGAAGGCGGGCTGGAAAACCCGGACACGGCCTATCCGCAGCTGGTGGCGACGGTGCTGCCGCCGGTGCTGACCGGCTTCTTCGCCGCGGTGGTCATGGGCGCGGTTCTGTCCACCTTCAACTCGGCGCTGAACTCGGCCTCGACCCTGTTCTCGATCGACATCTACAAGGGCTGGCTGCGGCCGATGGCCAGCGACAACGACATGGTGCGGTTCGGCAAGATCGTCGGCATCGTTCTGGCCATCGGGGCGATGATCGTCGCACCGATGATGGCCAATGCGCCCGACGGGCTCTACCTGCTGCTTCAGGCATTGGCGGGCGTGTTCAACGTGCCGATCTTCGCCATCCTGCTGGTGGGTCTGCTGACCAGACGCGTCCCGGCGCTGGCCGCGAAGGCGGTGATCATCGTCGAGCCGGTCATCTATGTGGTGCTGAACTTCGTGATCGAGGTGGACATCCACTTCCTGCATCTGATGGGCCTCATGTTTGCCGGAAGCGTGCTGGCCATGCTGCTGATCGGCCGCCTCTTCCCGCGCGACACCGACTTCGTCGAAATCGACAGCAAGGAGGTCGATATCACGCCCTGGGCGCTGGCCAGGCCGGTTTCCATCGTGATCGCGGTGATCAGCCTGTCGTTCTTCATCATCTTTGCCGGCAACTGACCGGCCAGGAAGGAGAAACCCATGTCTGCAAGAAACGTTTTCTTTGCATCTGCCATCTTCGCTCTGGCCGGGGGCGCGGCCCGGGCGGATCTGACCATCGCGATCCCGGATTCCGCCGATGCGGTCGGGATCGAGGCGATCGTCGGCAGCTATCCGGGCACCGGTGTCACGGTGGTCAAGGCACCCTATGCGGAGCTGTTCGACCGCACCTCCGCGGCCGCGCGTACCGGTTCGGGGGAATTCGACATCGTCATGATGGACGACCCCTGGATCCCGTTCTTCGCCGAGAACGGCTATCTGGAAAACCTGACGCCGTATTTCGTCAATGCCGGTGTCGGGGCGCCGGATTCGGACTTTCTGGCGCAATCGCTGGCGCTGTGCCGCAATCCCTACGGCACCGGCGCCTTCATCTGCCTGCCTTTCGCGGGCAACGCGCAGATGTTCTTCTACGACTGGCGCCAGTTCGAGCGGCACAAGGTGTTTGGCCCCCCCGAAACCTGGGACGACGTGATCAAGGCGGCGCGCGGGGTCACGCTGGCGGGCCGCAGCGATACGTTCGGCTATGGCACGCTGGATCAGCGTCCGGGGCTGTCGCGCTACGGATATGTCTATCGCGGCGCCGAGGGGAACCCGATCGTCGCCGACTTCCTGCCGATCCTGTGGTCCTACAACGGCTCGGTGATGGACGGAAACGGGCAGATCACCCTCGACACGCCGGAGGCCCGTCAGGCGCTGGATGTGTTCCTGCAACTGGCGAATTACGCCCCGCCGGCCTCGAAGAACTTCGGCGCCGAGAAGGCCGGCGAGTCGATCGCCATGGGGGTGTCGGCCTCGTCGATCAACTGGCCCAACTGGATTTCGGTGTTCGAGGACCCGGAGCAGAGCGCGGTTGTCGGCCGCATCGCCTATGCCGAGATCCCCGATGGCACCGCCGTTGGCCGCGCCGAGATCGGCCACTGGGTTCTCGGCATTGCCGCGGCCTCGAACGACAAGCAGCAGGCGTTCGACTTCATCACCTGGGCCACGTCGCCGGCGCAGCAGCGCATCGCCGCCGAAGCCGGCAACCCGCCGGTGCGCTATTCGGTGTTCACCGACCCCGAGCTGACGCAGCAGGAGCGTTTCCGTCACTACCCGACGCTGATGGAATCGATCCTGTTCTCGCGGCCGCGCCCGCGTCATGCCTCCTGGGTCGAGATGGAACGCGCGCTCGGCACGCATCTGTCGCGGGCCCTGCGCGGCGACATCAGCCCGGAAGACGCGCTGACGGCAGCCCAGGGCGATCTGGCCGCCATCGCCAGCGGCAACTGAACATCGAAGGAAAGTGACATGTCCATCTACAAGCACGTTCTGGCGACCATCGACCTCGACAAGGGGCACGAGGATATCGCACGCAAGGCGGCGGAGCTGGCCCGGGTCTTCGAGGCGAAGCTGAGCCTGATCCATGTGGTCGGCCACACGGTGCTGAGCGCCGCCTTCGGGCCGTCGGTTGCCGGGTTCGGCACAGGCACAGGCAGTTCGGAGGCGGAGATCAAGGCCAAGGTGGAGGCCGCGCGCGACGCGCTGAAAAAGCTCGCCGAGGCCTGCGGTATGCCTGATGCCTCCACCCATGTCTGGGTGGCGACCTCGACCAATGCCGCCGTGCGGCAGGTCATCAAGGACGAAAACATCGACCTGCTGGTGATCGGCAGCCACCAGCGCGGCAAGCTGGAACGGATGCTGGTCAGTTCGAGCGGCTATCAGCTGCTGCGCAATGCGCCCTGCGATGTGATCGTGCTCGACCTGCCAACCGGCTGAACCGGTGCGGGGCGTTTGCACCCCGGTGCCCCGCCCCCCGTTGCCCCGGCCTCCGTCTGGACCTGAGCTGCCGGGCCCGCTAACAAGGGCCCGGCATTTCCGCTTCAATTCCAGACGACAAGGCAAACGGCATGAAGGACATGGCGGCACCCGGTACGGTCGAGGCGCTTCAGGCGCTGTTGCGCAATCCGCCGGTGGCGCTTTCCCGGCGTCTGACCGAATGCGCGGCCCATATTCTGGAGAACGGCAACAGGATTGCCGTGTCGACGCTCAATGAACTGGTAGAGGGCAGCTCGATCCAGCCGTCCACGGTGGTACGGCTCTGCCAGGCGCTGGGCCTGTCGGGGTTCTCCGAACTCCAGCGCCTGTACCGCTCGGAATACGCCGGCCCGGCAACCCGCTACAACCTGCATCTGCAAGGCCCCGGCCCGCGGGGCAAGACCTCCCGCGCAAGCCTTTGGGGGCAATTCCTTGACGCCAACCGGCAATCTGTCGAAGGCCTGATCGACACGGTGCCGATCGACACCCTGACCGCCGCCGCCAAAATGCTCGCAAGAGCGGAAACCGTGCATGTTGTCGGATGCAGAGGGGCTTTCGCGGTGGCCTGCCATCTGGCCTACACACTGGACCGGCTGAACCTCCCGGTGATCCAGCATCTCCTGCCGCCCAATGCCTCGCTGACCGGAACCATGCGCCCGAACGACGTCGTGCTGGCCATCACCTTCGCACCCCATGCACCGCAGACCATCGACGTCACCAGCATCGCAAAGCAACGTGGCCTGCCCGTGGTCGCCATCACCGACATGCTGGGGCAGGGGCTCGCCGGACTCGCCGATCTGTCTCTGAACGTGCGCGAGCAGACCGTCAACGACCTGCGCGGCCTGTCCGCGTCCATGACGCTCGGAACGGCTCTGGCGGTCTTTGCCGGGCAGCTGCGCGAGCGCGCAGAGGCCCGGGCCACACGGGCAAAAGGATAGCCAGGCGCGCCCGAGGGCCAGGCATGTTCCGCGCCGCCGTTGGAGGCCTCAGAGCCTGAGCGGAAACAAGTGCCTTGTTTTCAAGGTTTTGTGGATCTGATCGGTTGTGAAGCCGAACAAGGATCGAGATGCCCTGGGCTGCCCCGCCGAGAGCAACATGAGCGCAGGGCGTATCGTTGCCCAGACGGCACGAGCGATGAGGAACAGGAGATTATCGCAGGTCTTCTCCCCGGCCCCAACCGGCCTGGTCGTCCACGGAAACCGGATCAGCGTTCGGTCCGGGACGCAACGCCCCTTGGCGCGGCAGGTGTAAACCTTCAGACCTGACCTGACGCACCCTCAGCTTGCGCTGCGGAGAACGGGTTGCCGGCTGTCTGAAGGTTCGGAAGCCCTGATCCTCTTGTCCACGGCAAGGTGTAACCTTCCCGAAAGGTCCGCAGGCGTGTTTGAGCTTCATATGCCGCCGGTCGGGGCATGACGCTCACGCCAGCCCCGAAGCCCCCAACGCCATCACCGCCCGGATCCAGCCGATCCAGGCCGTCTGCTTTCCGCGGCACGCCAACCAGACGACATCGCCCCCGTCTCGCCTGCGATCCGCAAATGATAGCTGAGTTCGGGGCAGCGCCCCCGGGCCCGCCCGCGCCGCGCCCCGCACGAGGCGCCCTTTCCTGTTGGCAATCGCCGCCCGGCCCCTTAGAACCCGCCACAGACCAAACCGGAGAGGAACCCCCCATGTCCATGTCGCAAAACAGGATCGCGCGCGGCGCCGTCTGGGTCATCATGGGCCTGGTCGTGGTCGGCCTCATCGGCTTCGGCTCGTTCAACTTCGGCGGCGGCGGCCAGAGCATCGGCCGGGTGGGCGACACGCCGGTCTCCGCCAACCGGTACTTCCGCGCCGTCAGAGCCCGGCTCGACGCCATGGAACGGCAGTTCGGCAAGCGTCTGCCCTTCGCTCAGGCGCAGATGTTCGGCATCGACCGCGCCGCGCTCGAAACCGTGCTGGCGGAAGTGGCGCTGGAGAACGAAACCGCGCGGCTCGGCGTCTCGGTGGGCGACGAGGAGCTTGCCGCCCGCATCCGTGACATCCCCTCCTTCGCCGGCACCGACGGCCGGTTCGACCGCGACGCCTATGACTTCGTGCTCGAAAGGTCGGGCCTCACCGCCGGCGAATTCGAGGAAAGCCTGCGCGCCGAGGTGGCCCGCACCATCCTGCAAGGCGCGGTGACCGCGGGCGTGGCGGTGCCGCCGGTCTATGTCGACACGCTGTACGGCTACGCCCGCGAAACCCGCGACATCACCTGGGCGCTCCTCGACGAAACCGCGCTTCCCGAGCCGGTGGGCCAGCCCGACGAGGCGGCGCTGACCGAATATTACGAGGCCAACCCCGCCGCTTTCACCCTGCCCGAAACCCGCAGGATCACCTATGGCTGGCTGCGCCCGGAAGACCTGGCCGGCAACACCGAGGTTGCCGAAGACGATCTGCGCACCGCCTATGAGGCGCGCAGATCCGAGTTCATCCAGCCCGAGCGGCGGCTGGTCGAACGCCTGGTCTTCCCCGACGAGACGCAGGCCGCCGATGCCGCCGCCCGGCTCGAAAGCGGCGCGGCCAGCTTCGAGGACCTGGTGGCCGAACGCGGCCTTGCGCTGGCCGACATCGACCTTGGCGATGTGACCGAAGCCGCGCTTGGCGACGCCGGCGCGGCGGTCTTCGCGCTCACCGGCCCCGGCACCACCGGCCCCCTGCCCTCCGATCTGGGCCCCGCGATCTACCGGGTCAACGCGGTGCTCGCGGCGCAGGAAACCACTTTCGAAGAGGCGCGCGAGGCCCTTCAGGGCGAGCTGGCCCTCGACGCCGCCCGCCAGGCGCTGGCCGGGATGATGCCCGATCTCGACGACGCCCTCGCCGGCGGCGCCACCATCGAAGACCTCGGCACCGAATTCGGCGTCACCGTCGGCAGCCTCGACTGGACCGGCGCGAGCTTCGACGGCATCGCCGGCTACGACGAATTTGCCAAGGCCGCCACCGAGGTCAGTGCCGACGATTATCCGGCGATCCAGATGCTTTCCGACGGCGGGCTGTTTGCCCTGCGGCTCGACGAGACCGTGCCGCCCAAGCTGCAACCGCTCGACGCGGTGCGCGATCAGGCCGTGGCCGGCTGGCAGGCAGCCGAAACCCGCGTCCGGCTTGAAACCCGCGCCGAAGAGATGCTTGCCCAGCTCGCCGCCGGCGAAACCCTCGCCGGGCTCGGCCTGTCACCGATCACCGAAACCGGCCTCACCCGCGAGGCCGACGTGCCCTTCGCCCCGGCCGGGATGCTGGAAAAGGCCTTCGCGCTGGACCCCGGCGCCTGGAGCCTGGCCACCGCCGACAACGCCACCGCCGTGCTGCGCCTTGACGCAATCGCCCCCGCCGATCAGACCACAGAGGAAGCGCTCGGGCTCAAGGCGGGTTTCGCGGGCCGCACCGCCCAGACCCTCGCCGACGATATTCAGGGCGCCTTCGCCACCGCGCTCGAAACCAGCGCCGGCATCACCCTCGACCAGCCGATGATCAACGCGGTCAACGCCAACTTCCAGTAGCCCGGACCCCGAACCCCGGCAAAGCGAGGCCCCGATGCAGCTGACCCCCGGTTTCGACCGTTTCGAACAGGGCTGGGAGGCGGGCGCCAACCAGCTGGTCTATACCCGCCTCGCCGCCGATCTCGACACCCCGGTGTCGCTGATGCTGAAACTCGCCGACGCCCGCAAGGACAGTTTCATGCTCGAAAGCGTCACCGGCGGCGAGACCCGCGGGCGCTATTCGATCATCGGCATGAAACCCGACCTGATCTGGTCCTGCCACGGCAAAACCGCGCGGATCAACCGCCACGCCCGCTTCGACCCCGACGCCTGGGAGGCGATGGACGCCGAGCCGCTCACCGCCCTGCGCAGCCTGCTCGCCGAAAGCGCCATCGACCTCCCCGACGACCTCCCCGCTGCCGCCGCCGGGCTGTTCGGCTATCTCGGCTATGACATGATCCGGCTGGTGGAGCGCCTGCCCGACATCAACCCCGACCCGCTCGGCCTGCCCGACGCGCTGATGCTGCGCCCCTCGGTGGTGGCGGTGCTCGACGGGGTGAAGGGCGAGGTGATCCTCGTCGCCCCGGCCTTCCAGAGCTCTGGCCTCGGCGCCCGCGCCGCCTATGCGCAGGCCGCCGAACGGGTGGCCGACGCGCTCCGCGACCTCGAACGCCACCCCCACGCCCCGCGCGACCTGCGCGCCAGCACCGCCCCGGCCGCCGAACCGGTGTCGAATTTCACCAAACCCGCCTATCTTGCCGCCGTCGAAAAGGCCAAGGATTACATCGCCGCCGGCGACATCTTTCAGGTGGTGCCGTCGCAGCGCTGGTCCCAGCCCTTCACCCTGCCGCCGTTTGCGCTCTACCGCGCCCTGCGCCGCACCAACCCCTCGCCCTTCATGTTCTATTTCAACTTCGGCGGCTTCCAGATCGTCGGCGCCAGCCCGGAAATCCTCGTCCGGGTCTTCGGCCGCGAGGTCACCATCCGTCCGATCGCCGGCACCCGCCCCCGCGGCGCCACGCCCGAAGAAGACAAGGCGCTGGAGGCCGACCTGCTCGCCGACGAAAAGGAGCTCGCCGAACACCTGATGCTGCTCGACCTCGGCCGCAACGACACCGGACGGGTCTCGACCATCGGCAGCGTCCGCCCGACCGAAGAGTTCATCATCGAGCGCTACAGCCATGTGATGCATATCGTCTCCAATGTGGTGGGCGAACTCAGCCCCGACCACGACGCGCTCTCCGCCCTGCTCGCAGGCCTCCCCGCCGGCACCGTCTCCGGCGCGCCGAAACTGCGCGCCATGGAGATCATCGACGAGCTGGAGCCCGAAAAACGCGGGGTCTATGGCGGCGGGGTGGGCTATTTCTCGGCGAACGGCGACATGGACATGTGCATTGCGCTCAGAACCGCCGTGGTGAAAGGCGAAACCCTCTATATCCAGGCGGGCGGCGGCGTGGTCCACGACAGCGACCCGGAAGCCGAATTTCAGGAAACCGTGAACAAGTCCCGCGCCCTCGCCGAGGCCGCCCGGACAGCCCAGGCCTTCGCCGCCCCCCGCGACGGCTGACACCGGTCCGGGCACCCGCCTTTCCCGCCAAAGCCCGACAGCGCGCGTGCTCTTTTCCCGGGGGAAATACTCCGGGGGTTTGGGGGCAGCGCCCCCAAGTCAAACCTGCGGGCTCGGGTACAGCGCCCCCAGGTCATCCCCAAACCACCGCCCGAAGCCGCTACCGCCGCTCCGCTTCCAGCGCCCGCAGCCGCGCCACGGCAGCGTTGTGGTCTTCGAGACTGGACGAAAACACATGCCCGTCGCCGGGGTTCAGCGTTTTCGCAACGAAGAAGACATAGTCTGTCTGAGCCGGGTTCAGCGCCGCTTCGATCGAGGCCAGCCCCGGGTTGGCGATCGGTGTCGGCGGCAATCCGTCGATCACATAGGTGTTATAGGGTGTCTCGGCGCGCAATTCCGACTGGCGCAACCCGCGGTTCAGGCTCTCCTTTCCCCTGGTGATGCCATAGATCACCGTCGGGTCGGTTTGCAGCCGCATCCCGCGTTCGAGACGGTTGACGAAGACCGAGGCCACCTCGCGCCGTTCGCTGGCCACCCCGGTTTCCTTCTCGATGATGGACGCCATGATCAGCGCTTCCTGCGGCGTGCCATAGGGAAGATCGTCGGCGCGGGCCTCCCAGGCTTCGGCGAGGCGCTTTTCCTGCGCCGCGATCATCCGGCCGATCACCTGCCCGCGCTCATCGCCCTTGTGCACGTCGTAGCTGTCGGGCGCCAGCATCCCTTCGGCGGGAACCGTCACGGAACCGGTGAGAAAATCGGCCCTGGCGAGCGCATTGACGATCTGCCACGAGGTCGCGCCCTCGGCGATGGCGATGCGGAACCGGGTGCCCGCCTCATCGCGCAACCGGGTGTATTCGGCCGGAAGCTCGGCGGCATCGGGTGCAAATTCGGCCCGGGTCACGAAGCGCCGGGTGGCGGGGTCGAGTTCGCGGATCTGGATTTCGCTGCCGCCGACCCCGATCCGGTAGACAATCTCGCTGCCACAGCTCGACCTGCCGCCAAGCGTGACCAGATCGGTGATTTCCTTCATCGACGCACCTTCCGGCACCAGAAAGCTGCCCGCCTTGAGATCGCCCTTCCTGCCGGAATACTCCACCGCGATGCGGAAGATCGACGGCGAGGAAATCGCCCCCTGGGCGTCCAGCGCCCGGGCGACCTCTTCGAAATCCGACCCCGATTCCACTTGCAGGCAGATCGGCGCGGCAAGCGGGCCGGGGGCGGCATATTGCGCGCGGCCCCAGGCGATCAAACCGGCGACCAGCGCCAGCAGCAGCACCATGAGAGACAGCACGGTCGATGCCAGGTTGCGCCACATCACGCGTCAGCCTTGCCGATGATCAGCGAGGCATTGGTGCCGCCGAAGCCGAAGGAATTGGACATTGCCCTGTCGATCCGGCGCGGTTCTGCCTTGTTGGCGGCCAGCGAAAGCTTCGGCTCCACCGCCGGATTGTCGAGATTGATCGTCGGCGGGGCCAGCTGATCGCGGATCGCCAGCACCGAGAACACCGCCTCCACCGCGCCCGCCGCCCCCAGCAGATGCCCGACGGAAGACTTGGTCGACGACATGGTGACATGTGCCGCATGCTCGCCCAGCAGCCGTTCGACGGCGCCAAGCTCCACCGTGTCGGCCATGGTCGACGTGCCATGGGCGTTGATGTAGTCGAGCGCCGCGGGTTCGAGCCCGGCGTTGCGCAAGGCCGCCCGCATGGCGCGCTCGCCGCCCTCGCCGTTTTCCGACGGCGCGGTGATGTGATAGGCATCGCCCGAGAGACCATAGCCCAGAACCTCGGCATGGATCTTTGCCCCGCGCGCCTTTGCGTGCTCGTATTCCTCGAGCACCACCACGCCCGCGCCCTCGCCCATCACGAAACCGTCACGGGCCTCGTCCCAGGGGCGCGAGGCGCGTTTCGGCTCGTCGGCCCAGCGGGTCGACAGCGCCTTGGCGGCGTTGAACCCGGCAATCCCGACCTCGCAGATCGCGCTTTCGGCGCCGCCCGCGACCATCACATCGGCATCGTCCAGCATGATCAGCCGGGCCGCGTCGCCGATGGCATGGGTGCCGGTGGCGCAGGCCGTCACCACCGCGTGGTTCGGCCCCTTGTAGCCGTAGCGGATCGAGACCTGTCCGGAGATCAGGTTGATCAGCGCGCCGGGAATGAAGAACGGCGAGATCCGGCGCGGCCCCCGGTCGCGGATCAGCAGCGCGGTATTGGCGATGGTCTCAAGCCCGCCGATGCCGGAACCGATCATCACCCCGGTGCGCTCGCGGCTCGCTTCGTCTTCGGGGGTCCAGCCTGCGTCCTGCACCGCCTGGGCCGCGGCGGCCATGCCGTAGAGGATGAAATCATCAACCTTGCGCCGGTCCTTCGGCGCCATCCAGTCATCGGGGTTGAAGGTACCGCCGGAGCCATCGCCGAACGGCACTTCGCAGGCGTAGCCGGTGGCGACGCGGGAAGCATCGAACCGGGTGATCGGCCCGGCCCCGCTCTCGCCCGCGATCAGGCGTTTCCAGCTCTCCTCGACGCCGCAGGCCAGCGGCGTGACCAGCCCAAGTCCGGTGATGACAACGCGACGTTTCATGGTGAGCCCTTTCGCAGCAACGCTTCTGCCGACCGGTTTGTCGACCGGGCGATTGTTACCGCGTGAGCCCACGCCGGGGCAAGGGCCAAACGGCCAAGCCAAAACCGGGGCGGGGCGGCGCCCGCCTGGCTGCCCGGCCTCGGGCGCACCGGCCCTTCAGCGCATGTAGCCGCGCGACAGGCCCTCACCCAACAGCCCGAGAAACCGCTCGACGATCGCGACGGGCAGTTCCTGGCCCGACATCACGCCGTTCATCCAGTCGCGCATGGCCCAGTCCATCTTGGTCATCTGGGCGCCGGGCGGCGCACAGGGGGTCATGGCGATCGCTTCATAGATGCCCCGGCCGCGCGCCTGCATCGCCGGGTTCGGATAGCTCAGACGGCGCAGCTCGGCCATCAGCATCAGATCGCAGTTGCAATTGAACGGACCGTAGTTGGCGGTGCAGAAGTCGTGGCGCATGCAGGCGGCGTCAACCGGGTCGAGCGCGGGGCCCGCACCATGGCCCGGACCGCACCAGTTGCCATAGACCGGGATGCCCACCTGCGCCGCCGCCGGACCCGGGACCGCAGCGGCCAGAGCGAAGGTCAGCGAAAGAGCCAGCGCGAGAACCGGCGTGGCAGACCGGACCACACGCCGGGCCCGGGCGGCGAAAAAGCGTGTCATGTTGCACTCCCCGAAAACTGCGTCAAGTGTGCCACAACCGGCCCTGCCGGTCCAGCGGTCCAGACCGCAGCCTGACCCGCAGGCCGTTCCGCGCCCGGTTCCGCCGCCGCACCCCCGGGCCGTCACCCCAGCCGGCGCAGCCGCTCGATCAGCGAGGACGTGTCCCAGCGGCCGCCGCCGAGGTTCTGCACCTCCTTGTAGAACTGGTCGACCAGCGCGGTGACCGGCAACGCGACGCCCACCTCTTCGGCAGTGGCGAGGCAGATGCCGAGATCCTTGCGCATCCAGTCGACCGCGAAACCGTGGTCGAATTCGCCCGCCGCCATGTTCTCGTGGCGGTTCGCCATCTGCCAGCTGCCCGCCGCACCCTGGCTGATGACCGCCACCACCTCGGCAATGTCGAGCCCCGCCTTTTCGGCAAAATGCAGGCCCTCCGACAGGCCCTGCACCAGCCCGGCAATGCAGATCTGGTTCACCATCTTGGTGAGTTGCCCCGCACCGCTGCCGCCCATCCGCCGGATGGTGCGCCCATAGGCCGCCATCACCGGCTGCGCCAGATCGAAGGCTGCCTGTTCGCCGCCGCACATGATCGAGAGCACGCCGTTTTGCGCCCCCGCCTCGCCGCCCGACACCGGCGCGTCGACGAAACTCACCCCGCGCGCCGCCGCAACACCCGCCAGCTCCTCCGTGACCCGCGCCGAAACCGTGGTGTGATCGACAAACACCGCACCCGCGCCCATACCCGCGAAAGCCCCGTCGTCGCCGAGGCAGACCGCGCGCAGATCGTCGTCATTGCCCACGCAGGCCATCACGAAGGCCGCGCCTTCGGCGGCCTCGCGCGGGGTCGGCGCATGGGCGCCGCCGTATTCTTCCGCCCAGGCCCGCGCCCTGGCGGCGGTGCGGTTGTAGACCGTCACCTCAAGGCCCCGGCTGGCAAGATGCCCCGCCATCGGATAGCCCATCACCCCAAGGCCAAGGAATGCCACTTTGGTCATTTCACCGCTCCGTTATTTGAAACTGGTCCCGGCTGCCGTTATGGACGGAGCCCGGCCCCCCGGTCAACGCAGGCCCGGGGCATGAGCAACCGCAAGAGGCAATATGGCACTTTTCCGATGGGCGGTGCGCGGCGTGACCGCGGTGCTGCTGCTGGCTGCATTCACGCTTGGGCTGGCGCTCTATGTCGCCAGCCGGTCGCTGCCGGAGTACGACGCCACCCGCAGCGTGCGCGGGATAGCGCAGCCGGTGGAGATCGTGCGCAACAACAACAACGTGCCGCATATCTTCGGCGCGACCGATACGGATGTCTATTTCGGCCTCGGCTATGCCCATGCCCAGGACCGGCTGTGGCAGATGGTGATATTGCGCCGCACCGCCCAAGGCCGGCTCAGCGAGATGTTCGGGCAGCGCACGCTGGCGGTCGACGAACTCATGCGGCGGCTCGACATCTACCCGCTGGCGCAGCAGGCGGTGGCGGTGCAGGACGCCTACACCACCCGCGCGCTGGAGGCCTATGCCCATGGCGTCAACGCCTGGCTCGACCGCGTCAACGCCGAGGCGCTGGGCCGTGGCGCGCCGGAATTTTTCATCTTTTCCAATGATATAAGCCCATGGGTGCCAGCCGACAGCCTGGCGGTGATGAAGCTCATGGGGGTGCAGATGGGCAGCCATCTGCAATCCGAAGTGCTGCGCGCAAGGGTGGCGCTGGCGGTGGGGCCGGAAAGGCTCGCCGACATTCTGCCCGACGTGCCGGGCCAGGGCGTGGCGGCGCTGCCGGAATATTCGGGATTGCTGCCGCCGGGCCCGGACGGGTTGCCAGCACCCGGCGGCGCGGCACTGCGGCAACACGCGGCGGCACAGGGTGCGGCGAAACCGGGCCTTGCAAGAATGCCCGGCGCATCGCTCGCAGCCTCTCCCGGCCCCGCAACCACCCCCGGCGCGCCGCGCACCGCCGCTCTCCGCCCCGCTGATGCCACCGCCCTGCTCTCCCCCCTGCCCCCGCGCGGGCAGGCCGGCGCTTCCGGTGCCTGGGCCGCCGCCCCCGCCCGCTCCGCCGCCGGCGGCACCCTGCTCGCCAACGACCCGCACCTGGGCCTCTCGGCGCCGACGATCATCTATCTCGCGCGGCTCGAGCTTTCCTCCGGCGGGATCATCGGCGGCACCATTCCGGGGATGCCAATCATGCTTCTCGGACGGTCGGAAAACTTCGGCTGGGGCCTCACCTCGGCCTATGTCGACGATCAGGATCTGTTCATCGAGGAACTCGACCCCGCCGACCCCTCAAGGGTGCGCAGCCTCAACGGGTTCGAACCGATCAGGACCCGCCCTTCGATCATCCGCATCAAGGACGAAACTCCGGTCACCATAGATCTGCAATGGACCGCCAACGGCCCGGTGCTGCCGGGGCACCATTTCGGCCTCGCCGCGATCACCCCGCCCGGCCATGTCGCCGCGCTGAGCTGGACCCTGCTCACCGCCGACGACCCCTCGATGAGCGCCGCCATGAAGCTGATGCGGGCGCGAAGCGTGGCGGAAGGGATCGCGGCAGGCGAAAGCTACGTCGCCCCGGCGCAGAACGTCATCATGGTCGACGCCAGCCACATCGCCATGAAGACCATGGGCGCGATGCCGCGCCGCCACGCGGGCCATGTGACCCGCGGCCGGATGCCCGCCCCCGGCTGGGACAGCCGCAACCGCTGGATCGGGCGCGAAGCCTATGCCGCCAATCCCGAATTCCGCGACCCGGTGGGCGGCATCGTCGGCAATACCAACAACAAGATCCTCGACCGCCCCTTCCCCGCCCATGTCAGCTACGACTGGGGCGACAGCCAGCGGGTACAGCGCTGGAGCCACATCATGCAGGCCCGCGCGGTGCACACCCGCGAGAGCTTCATCGAGGCCCAGCTCGACGATGTGTCCGTAACCGCGCGCACGCTTCTGCCACTGGTGGGGGCGGATCTGTGGTTCACCGGCACGCCCGCCCCGGAGGGCACCCCGGAGCGCGCCCGCCAGCAGGCGCTGGCGCTGCTCGCGGACTGGAACGGCGAGATGAACGAACACATGCCGGAACCGCTGATCTACATGGCCTGGATGCGTGCCCTGCAACAGCGGCTGATCCGCGACGAGCTCGGCCCTCTTGCCGATGCCTTCACCCATGTGGAGCCGGTGTTCATCGAGCGGGTCTTCCGCGATGCCGACGGCGCCGGCATCTGGTGCGACGTGGTTCAGTCCGCCGCCGTGGAAAGCTGCACCGAAATCGCCAGGGCCGCGCTGGACGAAGCCCTGATCCGGATCGACGAGACCTGGGGCGGCACCACCGAGGCGCTGCGCTGGGGCGATGCCCATCAGGCCCTGCACGACCATCCGGTGATGGGCGACATGCCGTTTCTGAAGTGGTTCGTGAACATCCGCCAATCCACCTCCGGCGGCGACAATACGCTGAACCGCGGCCTGACCAGCGGCACCGGTGCGACCCCCTTTGCAAATGTCCATGCCGCGGTCTACCGTGGGGTCTACGATTTCGCCGATCCCGACAGCTCGCTGTTCATCACCTCGACCGGACAATCAGGCCACTTCCTGTCGCGCCACTATGACGATCTCGGTGAGCTCTGGCGGCGCGGCGAATATGTGCCGATGTCGCTCGACCCGGAACTGGCCCGGGCGGCGGCGGTGGGGATCACCCGGCTGCTGCCGGCGCCCTGATCTGCGGGGCCTCGTCAGCGCCCCGCACGCCCGACCGCAAGCCCCTGTCTTCCCCTTTTCCCGGGTCAGATACTCCGGGGGTCCGGGGGCAGCGCCCCCGGCCCGGCCCCGGGCGCCCGCCCTGTTGCGGGCAACGACAGCCGGGGCACAGAAGCCGCGCGTGCGGACAAGGGCACACGGCTGGACAGAAATGCAACAGGCCACCCGCGACGGATGGCCTGTTGTTCTGATGGCTTGTTGTGATGGCGCCACCCGCCAATGCCGAGGCCCTCCCTCGCGCCCGGTGCCGGCCCCCTTCCGGCACCGGGACGCCAGTCCCTAACAGGGGGGAAGGGTTCCCCAGCAAAGCTGGGAGAAACGCGGCCGGGTCATCACGACGTCGACCAGGGTCTGGTCGCCGATCCCGCTGAACGTCCTGCTGAAGGGCGTCTTGTACTCGATACCGGTCTCGACCACGATCAGCTGATCGCCCGCGGCCAGCCAGGGAATCGTCGGCCCGAGAATGTCGCGCAGCGACTGGTCGGTATAGGTCGGCAGACTCCCGGTCGCCTTGGACCAGTGGGTCTTGAGCCTGCGGCTGTTCAGGTCGCAATCCTGATCGCAATAGACCGACGTTACCCGCATCCACCCCGAGCCCGGCGACCGGGTGAGGTATTTGTAGAGCTTCGCCGCCCCGTTGAGATAGTTCATGTCGATCGGCGTGGTCTCGCGCGACAGCAGGTCCGAAACCGCGTAGTTCGCTTTCAGCGACAGGTTCTTGTCGCGGTAGACGTCGAAGAACGTATAGCTCGCGACAAAGGCCCAGAGCAGGAGCGGGAGGATCAGCACCGCCTCGACCGAGACCGAAGCATCCTCATCCCGGGCGAAACCGCCCAGCCCGAAACGGAAGGGTGTCATTGATGTCATGTCCTGGCCCTCCTTACTTTGGCTCGTTGACGAAGGTGGACGCGGCTGTAACCATGTACGCCCCTGTCGCGTCGACCGGCAGGTTCATGATCATCGGCGTGGTGCCGAAGACCGGGTCGAGCGCGGCACAGGCGCGCACCACCATCAGATCGTTGCCTTCGCCCAGGTTGAGCGGCGTGGTTGCCGGAGAGAGCGGTGCACTCCGGTCGACACAGGGCGTTCTGCCGTTCGGCAGGGCCCAGGTGGTCTTGGGCACCTTGGTCAGCTCGATCTTGACCGCATCCGGGCAACCCTTGAAGACCAGTGCCGCCTCGCAGACCCGCCTCTTGAGCTCGTCGCTTTCGGTCGACCCGAACTTACCCAGCCTCAGCGCACGCACGTTGATGTCCAGCGCCCTGTCGAGCATCACCGACCGCATGAGGAAGATGGAGACTTCGAAGGACGACAGGAACAGGGTCATGATCGCCGGAAAGATGATCACGAATTCCACGGTCGCCGAGCCGTCCTCACCAAGTACTGCCCTTTTCAGGCGCTTGAGGAGTTTTGTTTCCGCCCCGAACATGGTCTCAATCCCCCTCAGTTGATAAGCCGAAGCTCGGAAATCTTGCGAGCAATGGCGGCGAACTTGTCAGCAAGGTTGCTGCCGTTGGCGTTGAAGTAATGCGAGGGCGTGCTGGCGCACTGGCGCATCACGTCCGCGGACCAGGTTGTCACCTCGAAGCCGACCGTGAAGACCGTCACACCCTTTGCCTTGGCTGCCGAACAGATCGCCTGAAGACGGTCGTTCTTGACGTGGGTGCCGTGGTAGGAGCCGGGGTAGCCGCCGAGCCAGTCGAAGCGTGTCCACCATTCCCAGGATCTGTCGGCCCAGAGGTTGCCATAGTCGAACTGCACGGCACCTGTGTTCGCGACGCTCTCGGTCGGGAGGTCACCATAGGGATGATCGTGCCACTGGTTATCGACCTCATACCATCTGTACTGGTCGGTGGACGCCTTGTAGACCGAGTAGATCCGGTCGTGCCCGGCAGCCTTGCAAGGGTCGCCGTCAACGCAGTCGTAGTAAAAGACCGGAGACGGGCCCGAACGACGGTTGTCGTAGAGGTAGTGCTGGCCGGTGTTGACCCCGTCGGTCATCAGCACGATCACCTTCTTGATGTTGGGCACCGTCCAGGCGAGCGGGCGGTTGGCGAAGTCGTTTGCAACCGTTCCCTCAGTGACCAGCTCGCCGATCACCGGCTGCGCCTTGGGATCGAGGAACGCCGCGCCCCACTTCATGCCGACGTCAATCGAGGTATTGCCGCCAGCACCAAAGGCGCTGATCGCGCTATGAAGGCTGGGAATGTCGCCATTCACCGGGGTGATTTCACGCCAGCTGTCGGTCTGGCAGGTCCACCGCCAGCCCGGACCGGGGACATCGTCATAGGACCACGGGTCGATATGGCCGGTGCGCAGGAGTTGCTCGGTCGGGGTGATGCCCATCCTGTCGAAGTCATCCTCCCTGAACGTCACACAGGAGCTGTAGGTATGCTCATTGGTGACGGCGAAATGGCTGAGAAGGTCCTCACCCACGAGCACCTGCTCACTGTAGGGCACGACGGTCAGCGAGACCTTGCCGGGTTCGACCGTGCAGCCGGTCGTGGCGTTGGGCCGGGCCGGATCGCACAGCATGAGGTTGACGAATTGTTTGGCCGCCTTGCGCAGTTCGTAGATCTTGGTGTGGCCGGAAGCCGAGGAGCTACCCATCGAGCCGGACACGTCGAGCACCAGCGAGACTTCGGTCTGCGAGGCGTTTTCTTCCGCCGCGCCCATTGCCGGGGCGGGCAGACGGTCAATGCCCGACAGCCTCAGAAAGGTGGTACCGACGTCCAGTCTGGCCGAGGCTTCGACCCGGCGCGAGGTGAGCGACTCGGTCACGGTGATGTCGTCGGGGTCGATGAAATCCCCGAGGCCCGCCTTGTCGAAGTAGTCGAGCACCACATCCTTCGGGTCGAGCGTCTGCTGCATCGAGCCGGCGGCGAGCACCGCGCGGTCGAGCGTGGACTGAAGCCGTGCCCGGTGGGTCTCGGCGCGCATGAAGTCGACCGAAAGCCCGGCGACGGTAAGCATGAGCACGAAGAGTATCAGCCCGAATATGATAAGCGAGCCGTCTTCCGAACGCAGGAAGCCTTTCCGGCGTCCTCCTGTTCTCAGCTTGTGGGTTGCGAAATTCTGTTTATGATGCTGTTCCATTGTGTTCCCCTGACTTATATGCCCGGCCTGATTACGGGCAACGTTTTACGGTCCTTTTTAGTTTACCAAACACCCGGAACTTGACGGAATTGGGGCACGAATAGGGTATTTGGAGCACTGCGTGCCTGGCCGGGAAACTATCTGAGATAATTCGGTTTTTTCGTTCCCGATCCAGAGACAATCCGCCTTGGTTCTGCCGCATTTCGCCTGGCCTGCCGCGCGCCCCGGAGCGCCCCCGCCAGACGCGAGAAGGCCCCGCTCTGCGGATCTTTGCCGCCCGCCCCAACCGCCCCCGGCAAGCCCATTGCCCAACGGCCCGGCGCCTTCTATGTGTGACGGGATCCGAACTCAAAGGAGGCCGTATGCGCGCCCTTCCCCTGCCCTTTCCCACCCCGAGCGCCGAAGCCGGTGCCGGTTCCGCCGCTGCCGGCGATTTCGGCGCGCTGCCGGAATGGAACCTCACCGATCTCTACACCGCCCCCGACGCGCCGGACGTGGCCCGCGACACCGACCGCCTCGGCGCGGCCTGCAAGGCGTTCGCTCAAGACTACGAAGGCAGGCTCGCCGGGCTGGACGCCGGCGCGATGCTCGCCTGCATCCGCGCCTATGAAGAGATCAACCGGCTCGCCGGGCGGCTGATGAGCTACGCGGGATTGCGTTATTATCAACTCACCACCGACCCGGAGCGCGCGCAATTCCTGCAAAACCTTCAGGAGCGGGTGACAGAGGACACCAACCACCTGGTGTTCTTCAGCCTCGAGATGAACCGCCTGCCCGATGCGCGGCTCGACGAGCTGATGGCGGCGAATGCAGAGCTTGCGCGCTACGCCACCTACTTCGGGCGGATGCGGGCGATGAAACCCTACCAGCTGTCGGACGAGTTGGAGAAGTTCATCCACGATCTGTCGGCCGTGGGCGCCGCCGCGTGGAACAAGCTGTTCGACGAGACCATGGCCGGGCTCAGCTTCACCCCAGAGGGCGAGGAGCCGATGCCGCTCGAAGCCACGCTGAACCTGCTGACCGACCCGGCGCGTCCCCGGCGCGAGGCGGCAGCGCGGGAGCTGGCGCGGGTGTTCGGCGACAACGTGAAGCTGTTTGCGCGGATCCACAACACGCTGGCCAAGGAAAAGGAGATCGAGGACCGCTGGCGCGGCATGGAAACGCCGCAGATGGCGATGCATCTGGCCAACCATGTGGAGCCCGAGGTGGTCCAGGCATTGCGCGACGCGGTGGTGGCCGCCTATCCGAAGCTGTCGCACCGCTATTACGAGCTGAAGCGCAGATGGCTGGGGCTGGACAAGCTCGAGGTCTGGGACCGCAACGCGCCGCTGCCGATGGACGACAGCCGCGTGATCGGCTGGGACGAGGCCCGCAAGACCGTGCTCGACGCCTATGGAGCCTTCTCCCCCGAGATGGCCGCGATCGCCGAACCCTTCTTCGACAAGGGCTGGATCGACGCCGGCGTCAAGCCCGGCAAGGCCCCCGGCGCCTTCGCCCATCCGACGGTGACGGATGCCCATCCTTATGTGATGCTCAACTATCTCGGCAAACCGCGCGACGTGATGACGCTTGCCCATGAGCTCGGCCACGGCGTGCATCAGGTGCTGGCCGCGGGCCAGGGCGAGCTTCTGAGCCAGACCCCGCTGACGCTCGCCGAGACCGCCAGCGTGTTCGGCGAGATGCTGACCTTCCGCAAGCTGCTCGACGGCGCGCGCGACGAGAGCCAGCGCAAGGTGCTGCTGGCGGGCAAGGTCGAAGACATGATCAACACCGTGGTCCGGCAGATCGCGTTCTACGATTTCGAATGCAAGCTGCACGCGGCGCGGGCCGGGGGCGAGTTGACGCCCGAAGACATCAACGCGCTGTGGATGAGCGTGCAGGGCGAGAGCCTCGGCCCGGCGTTCCGCTTCATGGAGGGCTACGAAACCTTCTGGTCCTACATCCCGCATTTCGTGCATTCGCCCTTCTACGTCTACGCCTATGCGTTCGGCGACGGGCTGGTGAACGCGCTTTATGCGGTCCATGAGGATGGTGCGCCGGATTTCCAGGAGAAATATTTCGACATGCTCCGCGCCGGCGGATCAAAACACCACAAGGATCTGCTCGCGCCTTTCGGGCTTGATGCCTCCGACCCCAGGTTCTGGGACCGGGGCCTCGCCATGATCTCGGGCTTCATCGACCAACTGGAGGATATGAAATGACCATGAAACATTTTGGCCGCATGGCCCTGACCGGCGCGCTTCTGGCGCTGACACTGCCGCTTGCCGCGGAGGCGGGCCAAAGCATCGAAGGACGCTGGAACTGCCACGAAAACCTGAACCGCAACGGGCTGAAGGGCACGGTCGATTCCGCCGTGGACTTCCGCGCCGACGGCACGCTTTACACCGCCCTGGTGGTTCAGGCCCACAAGGTGGTGGTGCCGGTGCGGATCGAGGCCACCTATCAGGCCAAATGGCGGCTCGACGGCAGCAAGCTGATCGAACAGGCCACCGGCGCGCAGATCACCGCCTTTACCATCGCCGGCGTTGACAGCTCCGAGGGCGAGAATGCGGCCGATTTCAAGAAAGAGCTGATGACCCCGGGCACGCCGCCGGATGTGGTGTTCGTTTCGGACAACCAGTTCGAACTGCGCCAGCCGGGCCGGGTAACGGTCTGCAAACGCTGAGGCTTGCCCGGAGGCGATCCGACGGCGGCGGGGGCCGACAACGCCCGGCCCCCGCTCCCAAAGGCCCCCCAAAGGCCTTTTGACGGCCCTCCCCATTTGCACCCCTGGGGGCGCAAGGGGTGTTGGGTGACGTGATTTGGGGCAGAGCCATACAGGCCGCACATATGGCCCCCCGCCCGGCGGAGCCCTGAAGACCTGAAGCCCCCTGAGGCGCGCGCCTCCTCCGGCTGGAAAAGCCAGCGTTTGCGGGCCCCGGAGCGCGCCGGCGCTCATCCGCAGTCAGGCGCGCAAGCTCTGTTCCTCCGCTTCCTTTTCGGCGCACTCTTCCGCCCCAGCTTCCGCGCCCCAGGGCGCGAAGGGGAAGGGTTTGTGCTCGCTCGTCCCGGCCTCGAACAGTGCCACGCGCGCCAGCCAGGCGGCGAGATCCTTTCCGAAATCGGCGATATGCGGGTTCTTTTCGCGGGCGAACAGCAGCCAGAGAAACTGGACCACCGCACCCACCGCAAGAAGAAACGCCCCCACCCCGAAGAGCGCCGCCAGCGCCAGCATCCAGAGCCCGCGCATCCACGGGTTTTCGGGGTCGTTTTCACCGCCACCGTCCCGGTCCCCGGCCTTTGCGCCGGGCCATGGCTCCTCCAGCACCCGCGGGGCAATGTCGTCATCGCTGCCATGCTTTTCAGCCATCGGACCACTCCTTCGTTCTGCCGCGTCCGGAACCGGCACCGCTTACCCCCGAAGCCTCGCAAACAACTTGAAGATACGGAGGCAGAACATTGTTTTCCATATACAATCCGAATGTCACCCCATCTCTGTGGCGATCTCGAATATCCGGTCTATCATCTCCTGCGTACCGCGGCTGAACTCCAGCGGACAGGGGTAGTCTGCCCCGGTGCGCACCGAATGGGCGAAGTTTTCGACCTGGTTCACATAGTGGTTGGCGCGCGGCCATTGCTCGGTGCGGATGGTACCCGCAAGATCGCGGATATGGATCGCGGCCACGCCGAAATCGCCGGCGTTGAACGGTGCCGAAATCGTGAGCGACCCTTTCGAGCCCTGAACCACCACCTCCTGCCGGGGCGGCAGGCGCATCGAGGTCATTGCCGAATAAGTAAACCGCCCGGTCGGCCCTTCCATTTCGCCCAGCACATGGGCCCAGGTGTCGACCCCGTTTTCGTATTTCACCCGCGCGGTGAGCTCGAGCGGCTCGGCCCCGGTGAGGAAGCGGGCGGAGGAACAGGTGTAAACCCCGATGTCACGGATGCCGCCGCCGCCGGTTTCGGGACGGTTGCGGATATTGTCCGGCTCCGCGCCGTTGTCGTAGCAGAACACGCTGTCCACATGGCGGACCTCACCGATCTCGCCCGAGGCCACGATTTCCTTCGCCCGGATGAATTGCGGGTGATGCACGATCATGTAGGCCTCGGCCACCAGCAGCCCGGTCTGGTCGCGCAACTCGATCAGCCCGTCGATTTCCGCCGCCTTCATCGCGATCGGCTTTTCGGTCAGCACATGTTTGCCCGCCTCAAGCGCCCGTTTGGTCCATTCCACATGCAGCGTGTTGGGCAGCGGGATGTAAACGGCGTCGATCGCCTCCCACTCCAGCATCGCCTGATAGTCGAGAAACACATCAAGCCCCGGGCAGAAGGCCTCGAACGGCGCGGCCTTGACATGGGTCGAGGTGGCCAGCGCCACCAGCCGGTTGCCGCGCGCCGCATGGATCGCCGGCCCCATGTGCTTGCGCACGAATTCACCCGCCCCGAGAATGCCCCAGCGTAGTTCCTGGCCCATGTCGCCCTCCGGTCTTCAGCCAACATCCGCCCGGCATCCGGCCACCATCCGGCCAGACCCGGCCCTCAGTTTCAGGTTAGCCCCAGGCCCGGGCTGCTGCAATGCGCTCCCGCCCGGGCGGGCGGCAATCCCCGGGTCATCGCGCGCCCAGGCTGCCCGGGGCGCTCATTCCGCTTCCACAAGCCCCCTGGCGGCGGCAAGCTCCTGCATCTTCTTTTGCAGCTTCTCGAAGGCGCGCACCTCGATCTGGCGGATGCGTTCGCGGCTCACCCCGTAGTGCTCCGACAGGGTTTCGAGCGTCACCGTCTGGTCGGAAAGGCGGCGCTGGGTCAGAATGTCGCGCTCGCGGTCGTTGAGCACGGCCATCGCCTCCACCAGCATCTCGCGCCGGGTCTCGAGTTCGTTGCGCGCCTCGTAATCCCCGGCCTGATCGGCAGCTTCGTCCTCGAGCCAGTCCTGCCATTGCATGGACGATTCGCCGTCGGCCGAGATCGTCGCGTTGAGCGAGGCGTCGCCCCCCGACATCCGCCGGTTCATCGAGATCACCTCGTCTTCGGTGACGTTGAGATCGTGGGCGATGCGTTTGACGTTTTCCGGGCGCAGATCGCCCTCCTCCAGCGCACCGATGCGCGCCTTGGCCTTGCGCAGGTTGAAAAACAGCTTCTTCTGGGCACTGGTGGTGCCGAGCTTCACCAGCGACCAGGAACGCAGGATATATTCCTGAATCGAGGCCCGGATCCACCACATGGCATAGGTCGCGAGCCGGAAGCCCTTTTCGGGGTCGAACCGCTTCACCGCCTGCATGAGGCCGACATTGGCCTCCGAAATCACCTCTGCCTGCGGCAGCCCGTAGCCGCGATAACCCATGGCGATCTTGGCCGCGAGGCGCAGATGGCTGGTCACCAGCTTGTGCGCCGCGGCGCTGTCCTCGTGGTCCACCCAGCTTTTCGCCAGCATGTATTCCTCTTCCGGCTCCAGCATCGGAAACCTGCGGATCTCCTGGAGGTATCGGTTCAACCCGCCTTCGGGGGTCGGGGCCGGCAGATTGGCATAATTGCTCATGTACGTCCTGACTTCTCCGCTACCGCCCCGATGTTTCGAGGCTTAACATCACAGATAGAGCACCCGCCCGCAAGGTTCAACCCCGGCCGGAGGCGGAGCCTGACCCTGGCGGCTGTCGAAATGCCGCAGGGCACCGGCGCGGGCGGGGGCAGGGCAATGCGGTGCAATGGGGTTTCGCAAGGCCCGGGGGCTCTGCCCCCGGACCCCCGGAGTATTTACCCCAGGAAAAAGGAGCAGCCGGGGGATGTGGTCCGGGCGGGCCGCCGGGGCAGCGGGCGGCGGGCGCGGGGGAAATGCCGGCAGCCGGGGGACGGGCAGGCGCCGCCGGGGGGCTGCCGGTTTTCTCCCCCCGACCCTTCTTTTCCCGCCATCACTCGCCTATACACCCCGGGACTCTAGGAACGACCGAAACCGGGAACCTTCGCCATGGCCATGGAAAAAACCTTCAACGCCGCCGCTGCCGAGCCGCGCATATCGAAGAAATGGGAGGAGGCCCACGCCTTCCGCGCCGGCGCCAATGCCAGGCCCGGGGCCGGGAGCTTCACCATCATGATCCCGCCGCCCAACGTGACCGGCGCGCTGCATGTGGGCCATGCGTTCAACAACACGTTGCAGGACATTCTCGTGCGCTGGCACCGGATGCGCGGGTTCGACACCTTGTGGCAGCCGGGCCAGGACCATGCGGGCATCGCCACCCAGTTGCAGGTCGAGAAGATGCTCGCCGCCACCGGCCAGCCCTCGCGGCGCGAGCTCGGCCGCGCGGCCTTTCTTGCCAAGGTCTGGGAATGGAAGGCCGAGTACGGCGGCACCATCGTCGAGCAGCTGAAGCGTCTCGGGGCGTCATGCGACTGGGAGCGCAACGCCTTCACCATGGCCGGCGCCCCGGGCGACCCGCGCACGGGCCATGAAAACAGCGCCAATTTCCATGACGCGGTGATCAAGGTCTTTGTCGACATGTATCACAAGGGGCTGATCTACCGCGGCAAACGGCTGGTCAACTGGGATCCGCATTTCGAAACCGCGATCTCCGACCTTGAGGTCGAGAATATCGAGGTCGCGGGCCATATGTGGCATTTCAAATATCCGCTCGCGGGCGGCGAGACCTATACCTATGTGGAGAAGGACGCAGACGGCAACGTCACCTTCGAGGAGGAGCGCGATTATATCTCCATCGCCACCACCCGGCCCGAAACCATGCTCGGCGACGGCGCGGTGGCGGTGCACCCCTCGGATGAGCGCTATGCGCCGATCGTCGGCAAGCTCTGCGAGATCCCCGTGGGGCCGAAGGAACACCGCCGCTTCATCCCGATCATCACCGACGACTACCCCGACCCCGATTTCGGCTCCGGCGCGGTCAAGATCACCGGGGCGCATGATTTCAACGACTACGCCGTCGCCCAGCGCGGCGGCATCCCGCTCTACCGGCTGATGGACTCTGCCGGCCGGATGCGCGCCGACGGGCTCTCTTACGGCGAATGCGCCAACCGGGCGCAGGAGATCGCCGCCGGCGCCGCCTTCACCGGCGAAGAGGTCGACACGCTCAACCTCGTGCCCGACGATCTGCGCGGGCTCGACCGCTTCGAAGCCCGCGAAAAGGTGATCGACCAGATCACCGCCGAGGGGCTGGCGGTGATGCATGTGGTCACCCGGGTCGACGCAGAGACCGGCGAGCAGGTCGAAAGCCTTGAGCCGCTGGTGGAAGACAAGCCGATCATGCAGCCCTTCGGCGACCGCTCCAAGGTCGTGGTCGAGCCGATGCTCACCGACCAGTGGTTCGTCGACGCCGAAAAGGTCGTGGGCCCGGCGCTGGAGGCGGTGCGCGACGGGCGCACGAAGATCATCCCCGAGGCGGGCGAGAAGACCTATTACCACTGGCTGGAAAACATCGAGCCCTGGTGCATCTCGCGCCAGCTGTGGTGGGGGCACCGGATCCCGGTCTGGTATGGGCTTGATCTGTCGTATGAAAAACCCGTCGACCGGGATCGCGACGGCGAGATCGACCCGGTCGAGATCGCCCGGATGCTGCTCGACGGCATCGTCCATATGGGCGAGGTGCACCATTGCGGCGCCAGTTTCGAGGCGGTGAAGGACCGCTTCCTCGACGACAATGCCGACACCCCCGCCCCCATCGCCCATGCCCGCGTCACCGAGGTGGCCGACAAGAAGGCGGCCGAGGAGATGCTGGCCGAAACCCTGGCCCGATACGCCATCGACCAGGATCCGACGAAGCTCGTCTACCCGGTCTGGCGCGACCCGGATGTGCTCGACACATGGTTTTCCTCCGGGCTCTGGCCGATCGGCACGCTGGGCTGGCCGGAAGAGACCGACGAGCTCGAAAAATACTTCCCCACCGATGTGCTCATCACCGGCTTCGACATCCTGTTCTTCTGGGTGGCGCGGATGATGATGATGCAGCTTGCGGTGGTCGGCGAGGTGCCCTTCCACACCGTCTATCTGCACCAGCTTGTCCGCGACGAGAAGGGCAAGAAGATGTCGAAGACCACCGGCAACGTCATCGACCCGCTTGAAATCATTGACGAATACGGCGCCGACGCGCTCCGCTTTACAAGCGCTTCCATGGCCGCCATCGGCGGTGTGCTGAAGCTCTCCGAAGAGCGCATCAAGGGCTATCGCAACTTCGGCACCAAGCTCTGGAACGCCGCGCGGTTTGCCGAGATGAACGCTTGCCACCCGGTGGAGGGCTTCGACCCGAAAGCCGTCAGCGCGACGGTCAACAAATGGATCGTCGGCGAGACCGGCCGGGTGCGCGAAGCGGTCGACGAGGCGATTGCCGCCTATCGCTTCAACGACGCGGCACATGCGCTCTACGCCTTCACATGGGGCAAGGTCTGCGACTGGTATGTGGAGTTTTCCAAGCCGCTGCTGGCCTCGGACGATTCCGCCATCGCCGCCGAAACCCGCGCCACCATGGGCTGGGTGATCGACCAGTGTCTGGTGCTGCTGCACCCGTTCATGCCCTTCATCACCGAGGAACTCTGGGGCGAGATCGCAAAGCGCGACCGGCTGCTCGCCCATGCCGACTGGCCGGGCTACGGCGCCGGTTTGCTCGACCCCGCCGCCGACCGCGAGATCAACTGGGTGATCCGTCTGATCGAGGACATCCGCTCGGCGCGGGCCCAGATGCATGTGCCCGCGGGGCTGAAGATCCCGATGATCCGCGCCGAAAGCGACGCGGCCGCCCGTGCCGCCTGGGAGACCAATGCGGCGCTGATCCAGCGCATGGCGCGGATCGACAGCCTCACCGACATGGCGGTTCTGCCCAAGGGCTGCATCACCCTCCCGGTCGAGGGGGCGACGTTCGCCCTGCCGCTGGCCGACATCATCGACGTGGCCGAAGAAAAGGCGCGGCTGGAGAAATCGCTCGCCAAGCTCGGCAAGGAGATCAAGGGGCTGGAAGGCCGTCTGAAGAACCCGAAATTCGCCGAGAACGCGCCGGAAGAGGTGGTCGAGGAGGCGCGGTCCAACCTCGCCCAGCGCGAGGGTGAGGCGGGCAAGCTCAGCGAGGCGCTGGCCCGGCTGGCGGAACTCGGCTGAAACCCGCGCGGAGGCCTGGCCAGATCCCTTTTGTGGGATCTGGCCCCCACAGCCGCGCCGCGCGTCCAGATCAACCGCGCCAGTCCGCGCGCCAAACGGACCATGCCCGGAGGCCCGCGCCAGGGAAATTGGCCCGCGCCCGGCCAGAATCCGGCCAGAATCCGGCCAGAATCCGCCATCCCCCGCCCCCTCGCGTGGAAATCCGGCCCTCGCGCCCCCATATTCTCTCCCGGGGGAAGGAGGTTCGCGATGGATCTGAATTTCGCACGTCTCGCCGAACGCCGGTTGCTCGCCGCCCGCGCCGAGGGCAAGCTCTCGAACCTCGCGGGCGAAGGCAAGCCCCTGCCCGATCGCCTCGAACCGGTCGGTGTCGATCCGCTCGAAGCCCTGGGGTTCCGGATCATGCATGAAGCCGGGTTCGTGCCGCAGGAATTGCAACTCGGCCAGTTGCTGAAAGAAGCCAGGGCGGAGTGGGTGGCGGCCCGCGACCCGGCCGAGCGCGACCGGCTGATGGCCCGCATCGCCGATCTGGAAATGCGCCGCAACGTGGCGCGCGAGACCCGGCTGAATTTCCTGCGCCACCATTGAGGCCGGGGCGCCGGTTTGCCCCGGCAAGCCGCGTCGGCTTTCACCGTGACCATGCGGCCCAAGCGCGGGCCTCTCGCCCCCGGCGGGGGGCGCTTGGCCGAAGTCCGGCACCCGTCCGCCCCTTGCCCCCCTCCCCGGCTTCGGCCATTCTCGCCCCATGACCCAAGCCCCCCGCTACACCCCGCTCGCCGAAAGCCTGCCCGCCACCGTGCCCTTCGTCGGCCCCGAAACCCGGGAACGCACCCGGGGGCGGGCGTTCAGGGCCCGGCTCGGCGCCAATGAAAACGTCTTCGGCCCCTCGCCCCGGGCGATCTCTGCGATGGAGCGGGCCGCCGCCGAGACCTGGATGTATGCCGACCCGGAAAGCCACGATCTGCGCCACGCATTGGCGGCGCATCTGGGGGTGGGGCCAGAAAACGTCATCGTCGGCGAGGGGATCGACGGGCTGCTGGGCTCTCTTGTCCGGCTGATCGTGGCCCCCGGCGACGTGGTGGTGACCTCGGCCGGAGCCTATCCGACCTTCAACTATCATGTCGCGGGGTTCGGCGGGGTGCTGGAAACCGTGCCCTTCCGCGACGACCGCGAAGACCCCGAGGCGCTGGTGGCGCGCGCCGCCGAGCTGCGCCCGAAGCTGGTCTATATCGCCAATCCCGACAACCCGATGGGCACATGGCACGGGGCGGAGGCGATCCACGCAATGCGCGACGCCCTGCCCGACGGCACGCTGCTGGTGCTTGACGAGGCCTATATCGAATTCGCCCCCGCGGGCACCGCACCTGAGATCGACCCTGATGACCCCCGGGTGATCCGGTTCCGCACCTTCTCCAAGGCCTATGGCATGGCCGGGGCGCGGGTCGGATACGGGATCGGCGCGCCAGGGCTGATTGCGGCCTTCGACAAGGTGCGCAACCATTTCGGCATGGCGCGGATCAGCCAGGCCGGGGCGCTGGCGGCGCTGGCCGACGGGGCATGGCTTGCGGAGGTCACCGCAAAGGTGGCGCGGGCGCGGGCGCGGATCGGGGAGATCGCCGCGCAAAACGGGCTCACCGCCCTGCCGTCCGCCACCAATTTCGTCGCCGTCGATTGCGGCGCCGACGGCGCCTTCGCGACCCGGGTGCTCGAAGCCCTTGACGCACGCGACATCTTTGTGCGCAAGCCCTTCGTGGCGCCGCAGGATCGCTGCATCCGGGTGTCGGCGGGCACCGAGGAAATGCTCGATCTCTTCGCCGCCGCCTTGCCGGAGGCGCTGGCCGAGGCGCGGGGGTAGAGCAGGCCTCACGTTCAATCGCATTCACGCCACGCGCTCTGGCGTTTTGTCTTCGCATGTAGAAAGGCGCAAAGCCGGGGCCCACTTCTGCGCGGAAACCTGTCTCTTCTGTCCGCTGCCACCCGGTCACCATCTGGTCGGGCAATCACCGGGGGCCATCCTGAAAGGGGCCCGCAGGACAGGGGCCTTCCTGGGCTCTGGCAGGTCTACGCGCCTCCTGATCCGCCTTGCCGGATACCGATTGTCGCCACATATCTGCAAGGCTGGAGCGGGTAGCGGGAATCGAACCCGCGCGTTCAGCTTGGGAAGCTGACAGGCTACCATTACATCATACCCGCCTCGCGTGCAGAGGATGTAAGCGAGCCGGCTGGCGAGGTCAAGGCGGGTCCGGGCGAAGCCACGGCAATCGCTTGACCGGCCCGGGCCCGGCAGAGCACGCCAGGTGTGGCTTCCCCCTCCGGGCCAGGTTTCAAAGATGCAATGACATCCTGATCATCTGCGACGGGCAGCAATAATCGCCGCGACCGTGTCCCGGGTGGTGGTGCAGAAGGCTGCGGGCGGAGCCTTCGGCGTAGCGTAGCGCGCGGCCGGTGGTGATGCTGGCGGTCACCGTCGATCTTCGGAGAAGGTTCGGGTTGGACAGCTTGAACCGGGAACGGAGACGACGATGACCGATGACCGATGACCGATGACCGATGACCGATGACCGATGAGAGAATGGCCTTGATCGGGCTGATTGAACAGCAGGCCGACGGCGACCTCGTACGCGAGAGGCCGGCTTTGCAGCCGGGCGGATCATGGCGCCCGGGGTTGAGGGGCGGACCGGTGCCGCGCGCGGCAACGTCTTCGCCTGCATGGGCTTCCTGCGGGAACACTGGCCGCAGATCGCATTCACCAACCCGATCGAACGGGTGAACCGCGCGATCACGCGGCGGGCCGACGTGATCGGGATCTTTCCAGACCACGGCGTCATCATCCGCCTTGTCGGCGCTCTGATGCTGGAGACCAACGACGATTGGACCGTCGCACGACGGTCCATGGGCCTTGAAACCCTTGCCCGCGTCACCGACACGTCAATCGTCACGCTGCCCGCCATGGCGTCCTGATCAGCTCCGCCCCTCTCCGAGGGTCGGCGCTCTTGCACCATCCGATGGGACACTACCGGTCCAGGCCATCGAGGTCTCCGTTCAGTCTAACAGACGAACAGAAGCACAACCTGCTGAACCCCCTCAATCAGTTTCAAATCGGGCTCTCAGATCAGATGCCAACGCTCGTCTGGTCGCCTGTCGAAGAACGCCGGACCGCCACCCGGCTTTGGCGACATGCTCCCACGACGGCCCTCAGTCCAAAGCGTCGTCGCAGCGCGCGCAGGTGCCCGGATGCGGATGGCCACCCACATCGGGCAGGATCTTCCAGCAGCGCTGGCATTTTTCGCCCTCGGCCAGGGCGAAGGTCACCCCCACGCCCTCGGTCTCGGGCAGACGGAAGGCCTCCATCGGCATCGGATCGGAGGTGATCTGCACGTTCGAGGTGATGCAGACATCGGCGAAATCCACCGACCGCAACTGCCGTGCCAGCGCCCGGTCGCGCACATGCACCACCGGCGCCGCCTCCAGCGAAGCGCCGATCACCTTTTCGCGCCGCTGGATCTCCAGCGCCGCCGTCACCACCCGGCGCACGGCGCGGATCCCGGCCCATTTCGCCGCCAGATCGTCGTCGCGCCAGGCCTCGGGCGTCTCGGGAAGGTCGGTGAGATGCACCGAGCTGTCTTCGCCCGGGAAGCGTTCGAGCCAGACCTCTTCCATGGTGAACACCAGAATCGGCGCGAGCCATGTGGTGAGCCGGTGGAACAGGATGTCGAGCACCGTCCGGGCCGAGCGCCGCGCGAGGCTGGTGGGCTGATCGCAATAGAGCGCGTCCTTGCGGATGTCGAAATAGAAGCTCGACAGCTCCACCGTGGCGAAGTTGAACAGCGCCTGAAACGCGCCCTGGAAGTCGTATCCGTCGAACCCCTCGCGCAGCTGTCCGTCAAGCTCGCTCAGCCGGTGCAGCACCCAGCGTTCGAGTTCCGGCATCTCCGCCGGATCGACCGCCTCTGCCGGGTCATAGCCGGTCAGGTTGCCGAGGATGAAGCGCATGGTGTTGCGCAGGCGGCGGTAGCTGTCGGCCACGCCTTTCAGGATCTCCGGGCCGATGCGCAGATCAGCGGTGTAATCCGACTGCGCCACCCAGAGGCGCAGAATATCGGCGCCATATTGCCGGGTCACATCCTCCGGCGCGACGGTATTGCCCAGCGACTTGGACATTTTCATGCCCTTCTCGTCGAGGGTAAACCCATGGGTCAGCACCCCGCGATAGGGCGCCCGGCCGGTGGTGCCGCAGGCCTGAAGCAGCGAGGAGTGGAACCAGCCGCGGTGCTGGTCGGTGCCTTCGAGATAGAGATCGGCGATGCCGTCGGGCACCCCGTCGGGCCGGTCGCGCAGGACGAAAGCATGGGTGGAGCCTGAGTCAAACCAGACGTCGAGCACGTCGAACACCTGGGCATAGGCCTCCGGGTCGACGATGCCGCCCAGCACCCGCGCCTTGAAGCCCTCTTCATACCAAGTATCGGCCCCGCCGGCCTCGAATTCGGCCACGATCCGCGCGTTGACCTCTTCGTTGCGCAGCAGGAAATCCGCGTCGGTCGGCAGCGCGCCCTTTTTGGTGAAACAGGTGAGCGGCACCCCCCAGGCGCGCTGGCGCGACAGCACCCAGTCGGGCCGCGCGGCGATCATCGCATGCAGGCGGTTCTGGCCCTTGGCGGGGGTGAAGGTCACCAGATGTTCGATCGACGACAGCGCCCGGGCGCGGATGGTCTCGCCCTGAGCGTCCATCCCGTCGCCGAGCGGCGCGTCGATGGCAACGAACCATTGCGCCGTGTTGCGATAGATCAGCGGCGCCTTGGAGCGCCAGCTATGGGGATAGGAATGGGTCAGCCGTCCACGCGCGATCAGCGCGCCGGTCTCCACCAGCTTGTCGATCACCGCCTTGTTGGCGTTGCCGTCCTTGCCGTTGGGTTTGACGATCACCTCACCGCCGAAGACCGGCAGGTTGGGCCGGAAGGAGCCGTCTTCGAGCACGTTATGGGTCATCACCAGCCCGTATTTCAGGCCGATCTGGTAATCGTCTTCGCCGTGGCTGGGCGCGGTATGGACAAAGCCGGTGCCGGCGTCGTCGGTCACATGGTCGCCCGCGAGCAGCGGGATGTCGTAGTCCCATTCGCCCTCGCCGCCCTCGAGCCCGCGGAACGGATGGGCACAGGTGAGCGCGTCGATCTCGGCCGCGCTCACGCCGCGCAGCCTCGTGTATTGCGAATTGTCGACCCGCGCGGCCCCCAGCACGTCTTCGGCCAGCTCGTCGGCGAGCAGATAGAGATCGCCCACCTTCGCCCAGCATTCGTCGGGCGTGGCATCGACCCGGTAAAGACCATAGGAGATTTCCGGGTTGTAGCACACTGCGCGGTTCTGCGGGATGGTCCAGGGGGTGGTGGTCCAGATCACCACCTGCGCGCCCGTCAGATCACCCGTCGCCCCCGCGACCACCGGGAATTTCACCGTGATCGTATGCGACTTGTGGTCGTGATACTCCACCTCCGCCTCGGCCAGCGCGGTCTTTTCGACCGGCGACCACATCACCGGCTTGGAACCCTGATAGAGCGACCCGTTCATCAGGAACTTCATGAAATCCTCGGCGATCACCGCCTCGGCATGGTAATTCATGGTGAGATAGGGCTCGTCCCAATTGCCATAGACCCCGAGCCGCTTGAACTCGCGCCGCTGCACGTCGATCCAGCTTTCGGCGAATTTGCGGCATTCGCGGCGGAAGTCGATCACCGGCACGGCGTCCTTGTCGCGGCCCTTGGCGCGGTATTGCTCCTCGATCTTCCATTCGATCGGCAGCCCGTGGCAATCCCAGCCGGGCACATAGCGCGCGTCCTTGCCCATCATCTGCTGAGACCGCACGATCATGTCCTTGAGGATCTTGTTGAGCGCGTGGCCGATATGCAGATGGCCGTTGGCATAGGGCGGGCCGTCATGGAGGATGAAAGGGGCGCGGCCTTCGGCGGCACCCTTCTCGCGCAGCCTGTCATAGATGCCGATCTTCTCCCAGCGCGCGAGCCAGCCGGGCTCGCGTTTGGGGAGGCCGGCGCGCATCGGGAAGTCGGTCTTCGGCAGGTTCAGCGTGTCTTTGTAGTCGGGTGTCTGGTCGGCGTTATGGTCGGGTGTGTCGGCGCACATTTCAGGCGTCCTTCGAATATGATCGGCGGTGTTCAGGAGGGGGGCGGCGCGGCATTCATACGCCTTGGCCCGGCGGCTCGGTTTCAGAGCGCCGGGTTGGTAATTCGTATGATCCGATTGTGTTGCATGGGGGGCATATAGCGCCCTCACGGGGAAGGGTAAAGCGGGGGGTAAAGCGGAAGAAAAAGCCCCGGGTCATCGCCCGGAATGGCCCTCGGGCGGCGCCCCTGCCCCGTTTCCGGCCCCGTCCCCCGCCCCGTCACTGTCGAACACCCCGGTGAGCGCCCGTTTCACCAGCCCGGTGACCGAGGGCCGCGTGGCGCGCAGGAACGGCACCGGACGGCAGACCTCCATCGCCGCAACACCAACCCGGGCGGTGAGCGCGCCATTGACCACGCCCTCGCCGATTCGCCGCGACAGCTTGGCGAGCACCTGCCCCCCCGCAAGCGAGCCGATCAGATCGTCGCCCACCGCCACCGCGCCGGTGGCCACCAGATGGGTCATCACCGCGCGGGTCAGCCGGAGCGAGCCCAGCGCGCCCGCGCGCCCGCCATAGATCTCGGCGATCCGGCGGATCATGCGGATATTGGCGGTCAGCGCCGCCGCCACATCGGCCAGCGCCAGCGGCACGATCGCGGTGACCGTCGCCACCTGCCGCGCGGCGGCCTCGATCTCGCGGGCGGCCAGCGCGTCGAGCGGCAGGATCAGCTCCGCTTCCGCCAGCCCGATCAGCCCGTCGGCGTCGAATTGCTCGGCCTCGCGCACCTCCAGTCGCTCAAGGCCCCAAGCGCATTCGGCGCGGCCCCGGTAGAGCCGCTTGAGCCGGATCACCGCCTCGCGGGCCCCGGCAAGATCGTCGCGCGCCACCGCCTCCGCGGTCGCCGCATGGAGCCCGTCCACCCGGCGCAGCCGCGCGAAAGCCGCGGCCTCGCGCAGGCCGATGATCAGCAGCACCGCCACGAAAGCCGCCACCAGCAGGCTGGCGGTGAGGCCAAGGAGCGGCTGGCGCTCCATCAGACCGGTGACGAATTGCCACGCCGCCACCGAAGCCCAGAAGCTCACCAGCGCCAGCGCCAGCCCCCAGAACCAGCGCCCGAGCCGCGAGGGCTTACGGGCGGCGAGCCCGGCCACGGCCTGCATCGCCCGCGCCTCGGGCAGCACCGGCCCCGGATCGGGCACCGGCGGCGCGGTGGCGGGGGTCTCGTCGGCCGGCTCCCCGACCTCGATCAGCACCGGCCCGTTTCTGAAGCCGTCCTTGTGGCCGTTCTTGGGGCCACCTTGGGGGCCACCCTTGCGTTCGCCGCGTTCGGTCATTTTCTGCGCTCCCAGACAAAGCGGATATCGGGCAGTTTCTCGTCATTGCCCGCACCGCCGGTGCGGTGGTGTTCATGGAAGCCCTGGGCTTCGTAGAAGGCCCGCGCGGGGTGGTTGAACTGGAAGGTCCAGAGCGCGAGCCTGTCCTGCCGCCGTCTGGCGCGCGCCAGCAACGCCGTGCCCACCCCCTGCCCGCGCGCCTCGCGCGCCACATGGAGCGCCACCACCTCGGCGCCGTCGCGGGCGAGAAACCCCACGACCCGCCCCTGAAGCCGCGCCACGCTGACCCAGCCGCGCGCCACCAGATCGGCGGCAAAGGCCTGCTCCTGTTCGCGGGTGTGGATCCGGGGCATCCAGTCGGTCTCGTCGATCCAGTCGGACAGGATCGCGCCGATGGCCTCTGCATCATCCGGTTTTGCCTTGGCGATCAACAGCTTCGAGCGGATAATTCGGTGACGCAGAAAACTCACAGCCGGTCCCCCAGCAGAAAATCCGCCGCCCGGTCGAGGCGGATATGCGGCGGGCCGTCGCCGGGCCGGATGCTGATCTCGGCGGGTGCGAAACGCATCACCTGATAATCCGCATCAAGCCAGCGCTCGGCCCCGTCGCGCGCGGGCGCGATCAGCCGCATCGGGTCTTCCGGCAGCGCGCCGGGGTAGAAGGCCGCCGACCGGCCACTGTCTTCGAGCCGCCCGCGCACGCAATCGAGTTCACGCCCCTCATGGGTGATGGTCTCCTCGGTGGTGGCCCTGAGCGCCGCAATCGCCATGGCCTGCGTCTCGGCACCGGCGAAATCCGCCCGGTCCACCGCGTCGCGCAGCATCGCGGCGGTGATGTCGGTGAGACGGCGGTGCTGGGCATGGTGCAGGTGATCGGCCTTGGTGGCGGCAAACAGGATCTTCTCCACCCGCCGCCCGAGAAACAGCGAGGTCAGCCACGCGTTGCGCCCCGGCCGGAAGGCCGCGAGGATCTCCGCCATCGCCCGGCGGAGGTCTTCGAAGGCGGCCGGGCCGGAATGGATCGCCCCCAGCGCGTCGACCAGCACCACCTGCCGGTCGATACGGGAAAAATGCTCGCGGAAGAAGGGCTTGACCACCTGCGCCTTGTAGGCCTCGAAGCGGCGTTCCATCTCGCGCCAGAGGCTCTTGCGGGCGGTGGTGACGGGCTTTTCCAGCGGCGCGAAGGTCAGCGCGGGGCTGCCCTCCATCTCGCCGGGCAACAGAAACCGCCCCGGGGTGCAATCGGAATAGCCCGCCGCGCGCGCCGCATGCAGATAGGCGGTGAAGGCGCGGGCGAGCGCCTGCGCCTCCGGCTCGGCGAAATTGGCCGCGGCCTCGGTCGCGGCGGCCAGCGCGGTGAACGCCGCCGCCTCGGGGCGCGGCGCGATCCGCTTCAGGGTCTCGGCGCTCCATTCGGCATAATCGACATCGAGCAGGGCCAGATCGAGCAGCCATTCGCCCGGGTAATCGACGATATCGAGATGCACCGTGCGGGGCCCGCGCAGCCCCGAGAGCAGCCCGCCCGGCTTCACCCGGAAGCTCAGCCGAAGCTCGGAGACGGCGGAGGTGCTTTCGGGCCAATGCGGCGCCGGCCCGGTCATTGCCGCGAGATGGGTTTCGAAATCGAACCGGGGCACGGTGTCGTCGGGCTGGGGTTGCAGAAAGGCGGTGAGGATGCGCCCTTCGGCGCCGGGCAGAAACCCCGGCATCCGCCCGCGATCCATGAGATTCGCCACCAGCGAGGTGATGAACACCGTCTTGCCGGCGCGCGAGAGCCCGGTGACGCCGAGCCGGATCACCGGTTCGAACAGGGCCTCGCTCACCCCGTCGCCGACGGCTTCCACCTGCCGCATCAACCCGTCTGCAATATCCGAAAGCCCCACTGGCTCCCCTCCGGTCGTTTGCCCCTATGTAGGGCGGCGGTGCTGCGGTGGGAAGGTGCGGGCGCAGCGGCCCCGGCGCATTCCCGCCGGAAATGGGGGATTGTTTTCACCGCCCCGGTCGGGATAGCTCGCCCCATGCCCCGCTATGCCCTGAAACTCGAATATGACGGCGCGCCTTTCGCCGGGTGGCAGCGCCAGACCGGCCAGCCCTCGGTGCAGGGCGCGGTGGAAGCGGCGCTCGGGCGGCTGGAGCAGGGGGTGCCGTCGATCGCCGCCGCCGGACGGACCGATGCGGGCGTCCATGCGCTGGCGCAGGTGGCCCATTGCGATCTGGCGAAAGAGTGGGATCCGTTCCGCCTGTCGGAGGCGTTGAATTATCACCTCAAGCCCGCCCCGGTGGCGGTGGTGGCCTGCGCCCGGGTCGGCGAGGATTTCCACGCGCGGTTTTCGGCGGTGGAACGGCGCTATCTGTTCCGGCTGGTGGCGCGCCGCGCACCTTTGGTGCATGACCGCGGCCATGTCTGGCGGGTGGCGCATCCGCTGGAACTGGCGCCGATGCAGGCGGCCGCGGCGCGGCTCGTCGGGCATCACGATTTCACCACCTTCCGCGCGGTGCAATGCCAGGCCGCAAGCCCGATAAAGACCCTCGACGCGCTCGACATCGAGGCCCTGCCCTACCAGGGCGGCATGGAGTTTCGCTTCCACGTCCGCGCCCGCAGCTTTCTGCACAATCAGGTGCGCAGCTTCGTCGGCACGCTGGAACGCGTCGGCGCCGGGGCCTGGACGCCCGACGACGTGAGCGCCGCGCTGGACGCCCGTGCCCGCGCCGCCTGCGGGCCGGTCTGCCCGCCCGACGGGCTCTATCTCGCGGGCGTCGGCTACGAAAACGATCCGTTCGGCTGAGCCCCGGGCGGCCCCTCTGGCAGCCCCTCTGGCCGAACCCCTGGCGGCATCCTGCCCGCCGCTGCCCCCGGGGGAGTGCAAACCGAAAACTCCCCGTTGCAAACCCGCCCCGGCCCGTGAACAATACCGAAACGCAGTTTTTCAAGGGGGAATATCATGAGTCTGGTCAAAACGCTTGCCCAGGTGGCTGTCGGCATGATCATGGCCAAAGGGGTCTCGTCGCTGAGCCGCGGCGGGTCCGGCGAGCAGCAGGGCGGCGGGCTTGCCGGCCTGCTGGGCAGTCTCGCCGGGGGCGGCGCGGGCGGTGCCGGTGGCGGGCTTGCCGACATGCTGGGCGGGTTCACCGGTGGCGGTGGCGCGGGCGGTACCGGTGGCACCGGGGGCACAGGCGGCGGTCTCGGCGCCATGCTCGGCGGGCTCACCGGTGGCGGCGGTGCGGGCGGTGCCGGTGGCGGCCTCGGCGGCATGCTGGGCAGCCTGATGGGCGGTCAGGGGGGCGGCGCCGGCGGCAACCCGATGGACCAGCTCGGTGCGATGCTGGGCGGCGGCGCGGGCGGGATCTCCGGCGGCCTTGGCGGCCTGCTCGATTCGCTCGGCGGCGCGGCGGCTGCCGGTGGCGCCGCGGGCGGTCTCGGCGGGTTGCTCAACGCCGCGCTGCAAGGCCAGCCGGAGCCCGCGCCGACCCCGGAACAGGAACACCAGGCCGCGCTGTTGCTGCGCGCGATGATCCAGGCCGCGAAATCCGACGGCCGGATCGACGAGACGGAGAAGAAAGCCCTCACCGACCATCTCGGCGATCTGAGCGCGGAGGACGCACGCGTGGTCGAGGCGGCATTCAAGGCCCCGGTCGATGCCGGCGCCCTCGCCGCCGACACCCCGCGCGGCATGGAAAGCCAAGTCTACATGATGTCGCTGCTCGGGCTCGACCTCGACAGCGAGGCGGAGGCGCAGTATCTCCGGGCGCTCGCGGACAAGCTCGGGCTCGACCCGAAAACCGCGAATGCGATCCATGAAAAGATGGGCGAGCCGCCGCTCTACAGCTGAGCCCGCCTCGGGTGCGGGGGGCGGCTACAGCCCCCCTTCCCGCAAACCGCGGGATATTGCCCCCGCCCCGCCCGGATGATCTAATGGCGCGCCACAAGACGCCAAAAGAATACGGGGGAAACCGAGCAATGGCAGACGACCTGTTGAGCGCGGGCCAGGACGCCTATGACGCCTCTTCCATCGACGTGCTCGACGGCATGGAAGCGGTGCGCAAGCGGCCGGGGATGTATATCGGCGGCACCGACGACCGGGCGCTGCACCATATGGCCGCCGAGATCATCGACAATTCCATGGACGAGGCAGTGGCGGGCTTCGCCAACCGGATCGAGATCACCCTCCACGCCGACCATGCGATCACCATCACCGACAACGGCCGCGGCATCCCCGTCGACCCGCATCCGAAATTCCCGAAGAAATCCGCCCTCGAGGTGATCTTCACCGAACTCCACGCGGGCGGGAAGTTTTCCGCCGGGGCCTATCAGACCTCCGGCGGGCTCCACGGCGTCGGCTCCACCGTGGTCAATGCGCTCTCCGACCGGCTGACCGTCGAGGTGGCGAAAAACAAGAAGCTCTACGCCCAGAGTTTCGCCCGCGGCGTGCCCGACGGGCCGCTGAAGCAGGTCGGCGCCGCCCCTAACAGGCGCGGCACCTCCGTCACCTTCCACCCCGATGCCGAAATCTTCGGCCACCACAGGTTCAAACCCAGACGCCTGCACAGCCTCGCGCGCTCCAAGGCCTTCCTGTTTTCCGGCGTCGAGATCCGCTGGAAAAGCGAGATCGACGATGGCGAGACGCCGCAGGAGGCGGTGTTCCACTTTCCCGGCGGCCTCAGGGACTATCTCGCCGAAACCCTCGGGCAAAGCACCACATGGTCCGAGGGCGGGTTCCACGGCAAGGTGCAGTTTCGCGAGAAGTTCGGCGAGCCGGGCTATGTCGAATGGGCGATCAACTGGACCCCCTCGCGCGACGGTTTCATCCAGTCCTTCTGCAACACCGTGCCCACCCCCGAAGGCGGCACCCATGTGCAGGGTTTCTGGGCGGCGATCCTCAAGGGGGTGAAGGCCTACGGCGATCTCGTCGGCAACAAGAAGGCGGGCTCCATCACCCGCGACGACCTGATGACCGGCGGTTGCGCGCTGGTGTCGACCTTCATCGCCGACCCCTCCTTCGTCGGCCAGACCAAGGACCGGCTCTCCACCGAAAGCGCCGCGCGCATGGTCGAAGGCGCGGTGCGCGACCATTTCGACAACTGGCTCGCCTCCGACACCAGATCCGCCGGCGCCATCCTCGACTTTCTGGTGCTGCGCGCCGAAGAGCGCCTGCGCCGCCGCAAGGAAAAGGAGACCGCCCGCAAATCCGCCACCAAGAAGCTGCGCCTCCCCGGCAAGCTCACCGATTGCAGCGCGAAAAACCGCGAGGGCACCGAGCTGTTCATCGTCGAGGGCGACAGCGCCGGGGGCTCCGCCAAGGCGGCGCGCAACCGCGAGACCCAGGCACTGCTGCCGCTCAAGGGCAAGATCCTCAACGTGCTCGGCGCCGCCCGCTCGAAGCTCGGCCAGAACGCCGAAATCCGCGACATCTGCGAGGCGCTCGGGGTCGGCATGGGCACGAAGTTCAACGTCGACGATCTGCGCTACGACAAGATCATCATCATGACCGACGCCGATGTCGACGGCGCCCATATCGCCTCGCTGTTGATGACCTTCTTCTATGCCCAGATGCGCCCGCTGATCGACCAGGGCCACCTCTACCTCGCCTGCCCGCCGCTCTACCGGCTGACCCAGGGGGGGAAACATGTCTATGTCGCCGACGATGCCGAAAAGGCCGCATGGCAGGAGAAAGGCCTCGGCGGCAAGGGCAGGATCGACGTCCAGCGCTTCAAGGGCCTTGGCGAGATGGACGCGAAAGACCTCAAGGAAACCACGATGAACCCGGACAGCCGCAAGCTCATCCGGGTGACCATCGACGAGGACGAACCCGGCGAGACCAGCGACCTCGTGGAACGGCTGATGGGCAAGAAGCCGGAACTCCGCTTCCAGTATATCCAGGAAAACGCCCGCTTCGTGGAGGAGCTGGACGTGTGAGGGGGGCGTGGGGTGGGCGGCGTATTCTTCGCCTGACAAAACCCGGAAGGCTACGTTCTTTTGACGATCCTTGAAACGAACGAATACGCGCGCGCACTGGTCTGGATGATGTTCGGAGACGCCGCCGACGAAGACTACATGATCGCCCGCCAGGCCGTCCGTATGGGGGCGGCCTACCAGTTTGCATGGAGCGCCCAACAGGCAATAGAGAAGTATTTGAAATGTTCACTTCTTCTCAATGATGTCGATGTGAGCGGGTTCGGGCATGACCTCCTGCCGATGTTCGAGAGGGTTCGGGAACTTTCCGACGGCATTATGCCAATTCTCTGGTGCCCGCCCAGAGAATTCCCGAGAAAGAAGGAGGCCTTTGGAGATGACTTCGAAACCTACGAGAGCATTGTCGCTCGTTTCAGCGAAGCCGGCCACACGGATAGTCGGTACCGACACACCTCGCTGGTGTTTCTTGGGTACGATCTCCACAAGTTCGATGAGCTTGTGTTTCAACTGAGACGATTGGCAGTCCCTTTGGACAGGAGGCCCTTGCCAAACGAAAAAACCTACCGAAGCGCATTGGTTGAAGACCCATCCCTGCAACACTCCCCAATCCCGTCCGGGTTCAACACGAAGAACGGCGAACACCACGAGGCGAAAATGGCCGCGTTAACATGGCGGAACTTCTCCTTCTTCAGGGAGATCGCCCTGGAAGAAGGCTTCTTGTCGAACGGCACCCTGGCCATCAACAGCCCGATAGGGGCAGTTGGGAGCATAGGGGGGCAAGGGGCCGAGGCTGTCCGGTGGCTTGTCTCACAGATAAGATTACGCAAAAGGGAAAAGGCCATGATTTCGGCATGGCTGCCAGAAGCATCCCCGGAAGAACCGTAGCGCAGCGATCCAACACCCCCCCTCACAGGATCGGCGCGCCGAGGCGGAAAGCCGCTTCCGCCAGGCGCCGTGCCAGGCTCGCCGGTTTCGTTCCCGCTTTTGCCGCCACCGCAAGCCCGCTGAACCACTCCGCCAGATGTTCGACCGTTTCCGCGTCATAGACCACGAGCGCAGTCTCGAAATTCAGCAGCATGGAGCGGATGTCGATATTGGCGGAGCCGATGAAGGCCATGTCGTCGAGCACCACCGCCTTGGCGTGCAGCATCCGCGGGCCGTACCGCAGAACCTTCACCCCGGCCTCTTCCAGATCGCGCAGATAGGCGCCGCGGGCGAAATCGGCGATCCGCTGGTTCGACCGCGCCGGCACCAGAAGACGCACGTCGCGCCCGATCCGCGCCGCGGTGCTCAATGCGTGCAGAAGCTGGTCAGAGGGCAGGAAATAGGGGGTGGCGATCCAGATGCGGTCGGAGCCGGTGTGGATCGCGTGCACCAGAGCATCATGCAGCCCGTCATGGGGCAGATCCGGCCCCGAGGGCACGAGCTGCGCCACGCAAGACCCTTTCGCCGCCTCCCCCGCCCGCACCGGCGGCGCCACCGCGGGCTCGCCCTCCTTGCGCCAGTCGGCCTCGAACACTTCCGCGTAGCGCGCCACCATCGGGCCTTCGAGGGTGAAGGAGAGGTCGCGCCAGGTGGCGGGGTCGGCGGGCTCGCCGAGATAGGTGAGCCCGACATTGCGCCCCCCCGCCCAGACCTCGCGCCGGTCCGCGATCACCATCTTGCGGTGGTTGCGCAGGTTGAGCCGGCCGGTGGCGAGGAATTTCGGAAACGGCGAAAACATCCGCAGCTCTCCGCCCGCGGCGGTGAAGGCGCGGAGCGCCCGGCGCGGGCGGTGGGCAATGGTGCCGAAATGGTCGAGGATCATCCGCACCCGCACGCCGCGTTCCAGCGCCGCCATCAGCGAGGCCATGAAAGCCGCGGTACAGTGGTCCGGGTCGAGGCGGTAGAGCACGATGTCGAGGCTGGTTTCGGCCTCCGCCACCAGCCGCTCGAGCGCGCGGCGCGCCGCCGGCGGGTCGGTCTCCAGCCGGATCGCATGGCCCCCGCGCGCCGCCGGCAGTCCGAAACGGCGCAACATGCCGTCGATGCAGTGGACGGGGGGCCCGGGCGCCTCCGGCTCCCCGGCGAAGCGGATCGGATCGTAGCGGGTGCCGCGCTTGCGCACCCCGAGGGCGAAGAACAGCGGCGCGCCGAGGTAGGGCATGGCAACGATGAAGATGATCCAGGCCAGCGCCGATTGCGGCGAGCGGCGCTGTTGCAACACCCAGATCAGCGCCGTCCCGGTAAGCAGCACACCGGCGGTGATGGCCAGATAGGTCAAAACGATGCTCATGGCGCTCCTTTGGAGGCTTGCCGCCCGGTCCAGAAATAGGCGTGCGCCCGGGGCGGGTAAAGGGCCGGAGGGCGCGGCCGGAGGGCGGTTTGACAGCAGCCTGGGCGGGGGCGGCACCTGAAAGCTGAGGTGGCACAGGGCTGTTCTGCCTGCGCGGAGGACCGCGCATCTACCTTTCGTTAACCATGCAAGCAATTGAAATTACTTTGATTTGAAACACATTCAGATTTCATTATTCCGGAATACCGGACTATTGGAAGACCGGAATTCCAGACTATCAGAAACCGGTTTCCGAACCATCGGACCATCAGGCTGTTGGACCGACGGACGACCGCGCCCTCTGCCCCCACCACCAGCCCTGAAACCGTTCTGCCCACCCGGGCCCCAACCGGCCCCAACCGGCCTGACCACAAGGCCCCGGCGCGGACCCCGACCCCGGACCCGGCCACACCTCAGCCGCAGCGGGAATAGCCGCAGCTGCCGCAGGTCATGCAGCCTTCGATCATCCGCATTTCATATTGTCCGCAGCTCGGACAGGGCTGGCCGCGCGTGCCCGCAAGATTGACCACCTCCGCCTGCGGGTCGGTCTTGAGCCCCATGCCCTCGCCCTCGATGAAACCGGTCTCCACCATGTGCCGCTCGATCACCCCGCCGATCGCGGCGAGGATCGAGGGCACATATTTGCCGCCCATCCAGGCGCCACCACGCGGATCGAACACCGCTTTCAGCTCCTCGACCACGAAGCTCACATCGCCGCCGCGCCGGAACACCGCCGAAATCATCCGCGTCAGCGCAACAGTCCAGGCGAAATGCTCCATGTTCTTCGAGTTGATGAACACTTCGAAGGGCCGCCGCTGGCCGCCGACCAGCAGATCGTTCACGGTGATGTAGATCGCATGTTCGCTCTCGGGCCATTTCAGCTTGTAGGTCGTGCCCTCCAGCGCCGGCGGCCGGTCGAGCGGTTCGGCCATGTAGATCACCTCGGCGCCGGTATCGGCATCGGGCGCGGCCTCCGCGGTTTCCGAGACGCTCAGCACCGACCCGGTGACCGCATTCGGCCGGTAGGTGGTGCAGCCCTTGCAGCCGCTGGCATAGGCCTCGGCATAGACATCCTGAAACGCCTCGAAGGAAATATCCTCCGGCACGTTGATCGTCTTGGAGATCGAACTGTCGACCCATTTCTGCGCCGCCGCCTGCATCTTCACATGGTCGCCCGGGGCGAGGCTCTGGGCATCGACGAAATAGCCGGGCAAGGGCGCGTCACCCCGCAACTCACGCCAGGCCCGCACCGCGTAATCGACCACCTCTTCCTCGGTCCGCGTCCCGTCATGCTGCAACACCTTGCGGGTATAGGCATAGGCAAACACCGGCTCGATCCCGGAGGAGACATTGCCGGCATAGAGGCTGATGGTGCCGGTGGGCGCGATCGAGGTCAGCAGGGCGTTGCGGATGCCATGGGCGCGGATCGCCGCGCGCACATCTTCGTCCATGGCCTGAAGCGTGGGCGAGGCGAGATAGGCCTCGGCATCGAACAGCGGAAAGGCCCCCTTCTCCCGCGCCAGCCCGACGCTCGCGAGATAGGCCGCCCGGGCGATCGCCCGCATCCAGGCTTCGGTCCGGGCCACCGCTTCATCGGAGCCATAGCGCAGCCCCAGCATCAGAAGCGCATCCGCGAGCCCGGTGACCCCGAGCCCGATCCGCCGCTTGGCCAGGGCCTCCTGCCGCTGGGCCTCAAGCGCAAACCGGCTCTCGTCGATCACATTGTCGAGCATCCGCACCGCCGTGGTCACCAGCCGGGCGAGCGCCGCCTCGTCCAGCGCCGCATCCGCCTCGAAGGGGTGCTCCACCAGCCGCGCGAGGTTGACCGAACCGAGCAGGCAGGCGCCATAGGGCGGCAGGGGCTGTTCGCCGCAGGGGTTGGTGGCGGCGATCTCCTCGCAATAGGCGAGGTTGTTCAGCCGGTTGATCCGGTCGATGAAGATCACCCCCGGCTCGGCATAATCATAGGTCGCGCGCATGATCCGGTTCCACAGATCCCGCGCCCGGGTGGTGTGATAGACCTTGCCGCCGAAGGTCAGATCCCAAGGCCCGTCGGCCTCGACCGCCTCCATGAAGGCATCGGTGACCAGCACCGACATGTTGAACATCCTGAGCCGCGCCGGATCGGATTTGGCGGCGATGAAGGCTTCGATATCGGGGTGATCGCACCGCATCACCGCCATCATCGCGCCCCGGCGGCTGCCGGCCGACATCACCGTGCGGCACATCGCGTCCCAGACGTCCATGAAGGAGAGCGGCCCCGAGGCATCGGCCCCGGTGCCCTTCACATCGGCGCCCTTGGGCCGGATGGTCGAGAAATCATAGCCGATCCCGCCGCCCTGCTGCATGGTGAGCGCCGCTTCCCTGAGCTGGTCGAAAATCCCCGCGACGCTGTCGGGGATCGTGCCCATCACGAAGCAGTTGAACAGCGAGACGTTGCGCCCGGTGCCGGCGCCGGCAAGGATGCGCCCCGCGGGCAGGAACTTGAAATCCTCCAGCGCCGCATAGAACTCCGCCTCGCGTTCGGGCTCCGAGGCGGCCAGCACCCGTGCCACCCGGCGCCAGCTGTCTTCGACGCAAAGATCGACCGGCGTGCCGTCGGCCTCCTTGAAACGGTATTTCATCTCCCAGATCGCTTCGGCGATCGGCGCGGGAAAGCGGCTCATCGGCTGCTCCTGTTCGGGGTCAGGGGAGAGTTGAAACGATACGCCGGGGGTGGCGGCAGGTCAACGTGAAGCCTATATGTCGGGCTCGGAGGGTGCCATGCCGCAACAGATCGTCCATCTCGTGAAACTCTGCGTCGGCTGCGAATCGGTCAGACAGCTTGGCCGGTGGCAGGAGATGCGCGCCGGCAGTGACCCGGACCGGAGCCCGAGCCACGTCACCCGGATGTGGCCGAAACGCGCGGCCGAGCTGGTCGCGGGTGGCTCGCTCTACTGGGTCATCAAGGGGGCGATCCTCGCCCGCCAGAAGGTGATCCGGCTCGACGAGGCGATCGGCGAAGATGGCATCCGGCGTTGCCGCATCGTGCTCGAACGGGGGCTGATCCGCACCCAACCGACACCGCGCCGCGCCTTCCAGGGCTGGCGCTATCTCGCACCGGAAGACGCGCCTCCCGATCTGCCCGCGCATCGCCAGGGCGACGACGAGTTGCCGCCGGAACTGTCCGGCAAACTCGCCGAGATCGGCATCCTCTGAGCCGGGCATGCGCCCCCGGAGGGAGACGGCCCCGCCGCCAAACCAGCCCGACCGCCCCCGCACCGGGGGCTTGCGCATTCCGGACCATCGGCTTTTCCCGGGCCAAAGACATGCCGCCCTCGATCATTCCGAAAAGCCGCTCCCGACCGGAAGGTGTCAGGCTGGCAATCTGACGTATGTTCATTCGATCCCTTCGAACAGCGTTGAAGCCTGGTAACCCAAACCAACTCGGTCAGGATCGAATGGACAACCTGATGAAAGACATCTAGCTGTGCTCCTCCGCCGCCGTTGCCGACAGAGCCCGGTTGAAGGCCTTCAGCGCGTCGACATGATGCAGCGCCCCCCAAAGCTCCGGTGGCACGCCTTCGCCGCCGATGGTGACCACCGGGATCGCCGCCGTATTGGTCTGCTCGAAAATCGCCATCGCCGCGTCGAGGGTCGCGTTGCCGTCGATATAGATCCCGTCTTCCACCAGCAGCCAGAGGCTTTCTTCGGGCATCGTCCCCTTGTCGCCGAGCTTGCGCATCTCCGCCGCCACCCGCACTGTCGAGAGCAGATAGGCCTGCGGCCCGGCGGCGAGGTGGATGCCGCGGTTCTCGAGCTGGGTCAGGAAGAAGCTGCGCTCCACCAGCCGCGAGGCCAGCGCCGAGGACAGCGACACCGCCGCCATCACCGCAAGCCCGGTCTGCCAGTCGCCGGTGAGTTCGAAGACGATCAGCGTGGTCGAGATCGGTGCCCCCAGCACCGCCGCCGCCACCGCCCCCATGCCCGCCAGCGCGTAGAGCGTGGCCGTGCCGGAGACCTCGGGCAGGATAGCGGTGACCACGATGCCGAACGCCAGCCCGGTCAGCGCCCCGACCATCAGCGAGGGCGAAAACACGCCCCCCCCCATCCGGCCCGCCATGGTGATCGCCACCGCCACCACCTTGAGCACGGCAAAGACCACCGCGTCATGCAGCAACAGATTGCCGGTCAGCGCCAGCGAGGTGGTTTCATAGCCGACGCCGATGATATGCGGAAAGAAGATCGCCAGCAGCCCGAGCAGCAGCCCGGCAAAGGCCGGTCGCAGCACCCGCGGCAGCCGCACCGCTTTCTGCACCCTGTTGCCCAGCTCATCGGCCAGGAAGATCGCCCGCATCAGCACCACCGCCACCACCCCCGAGACAAGACCGAGGATCAGAAAGGCCGGAAGCTCGACGTAAAACGCCATGTCGCCCTGGGCGGGCAAGGCGAATTCGGTGACCCCGCCAAACTCGATCCGGTTGATCACCGTGCCCGCCACCGCGGCGATGGCGATCGGGGCAAAGGCATGCACCGCGAAATGGCGCAGCACCACCTCAAGGGCGAACAGCGCCCCGGCAATGGGCGCGTTGAAACTCGCCGAGACCGCGCCCGCCACAGCGCAGCCGAGGAGATCGCGCCCGGACACCCCGTCGGCCCCGATCCGGCGGCTGACCCAGGTGGAAATCACCGCCGCGAGGTGCACCACCGGGCCTTCGCGCCCCGAGGAGCCGCCGGTCGACAGGGTGATCAGCGAGGCCAGCGCCGAACCGAGACCGGCGCGCTGTTCCACCCGGCCATCGCCGAGCGCCGCGCCTTCGATCACGTCGCCCACCGAGCGCACCCGTCCGTCCGGCGTGAACCAGTTGAGAATCACCCCCACTACCAGCCCGCCGAACACCGGCAGCATCAGGATCCAGTACCACGGCAGGGAGCCCGCATGGCTATGCAGCAAACTGATGTCATCGGTGCGGTAGAGAAACGCCTGCAAGGCTTCGATCCCGAGCCGGAAGCCAAGCGCGGCAAACCCGGCGCCGATGCCAATCAGAAGGGCGATGAACCAGAACCACACCTTGGATGTCCCGTGTTCGAGCACGCGCGCCCAGGCGGCCGCGAAATCGCGCCATTGGTCCGCAAGGGGGCCGCCGAGAAAGGTTTTCAAGATCTTGCGCATCGGTCCCCGGAAATGGCCTGGGATCGGCGGGATGCCCGGGATGATGCCCCGGATCCGGCCGATGGAAGTGTTCGGATGGCAACAGACGGCGCAATTGCCGGAGTTTTCATTGTTCTAGGCGATCGGCCGGGCCGCTCCAAGTCCGATCTCGGCCGGCCCGGCCGGGCGAAGGGTTTGATCGCCGCGCCGCAGGGCGCGCACGCCGGTTCTTTGTGGTCGCATGTCGGAAAGCGCAAACCGGTGCCCGTTTTGCGCGACATGCCGCAGGGTGTGGTCGCATGTCGGAAAGCACAAACCGGTGCCCGTTTTGCGCGACATGCCGCAGGGTGTGGTCGCCTGTCGGAAAGCGCAAACCCGCGCCCGTTTGCCCGCCGTTCAGCCGGCCAGCAGTGCCTTCGCCGCCGCCCGCGCCTCGAGGGTGACGTTTTCGCCCGAGAGCATCCGTGCCACCTCGTCGATCCGCGCCGCCCGGTCCAGCGGCATGACCCGGGTGAAGGTCTCGCCCGCTTCGACCGTTTTCGCCACCTGCCAATGATGGCTCCCGAGGGCCGCCACCTGCGGGCTGTGGGTCACCACCAGCACCTGCCCGCCCTCTTCCGCGAGCCCTTTCAGCCGCCGCCCGACCGCATCCGCCGTCGCCCCGCCGACGCCACGGTCGATCTCGTCGAAGATCATCGTCAGCCCCGAGGCATCGCGGGTGAGGCAGACCTTGAGGGCGAGCAGAAACCGCGACAGCTCGCCACCGGAGGCGATCTTGTTGAGCGGGCCGGCGGGGGCGCCGGGGTTGGTCGCGACGGTGAAACTCACCGCGTCCTGGCCCTCGGGGCCGGGTGAGCAAGGGGCGATTCCGGTCGCGAAAACAGCGCGTTCCATCTTCAGGGGGGCAAGCTCGGCGTTCATCGCCACATCGAGCCTTTCCGCCGCCGCGCGCCGCGCGCTGCTCAGCGCCTCCGCCGCCGCATGATATTGCGCCGCCGCCGCGTCCCGCGCCGCCGCGAGCGCCGCGAGGTCGCCGGCGCCACGGTCGAGCGCGTCGAGCCGGGCGGCGATCTCTTCGGCGAAAGCCCCGAGATCGTCGGGCGCAACCCCATGTTTGCGCGCCAGCGCCCGGATCGCGAACAGCCGTTCCTCGACCTGTTCCAGCTCCGCCGGGTCGAAGGCCAGCGCCTCGAGCGCCGCCTCGACGCCCGACACCGCCTCGGCCAGCTCGCCCAGCGCCCGGCCCAGCGCCGCCACCGGCGCGTCGAGCGTGCCGCCGGCCTTGTCGGCCACACCTTCGAGCCACCTGAGCGCATCGCCCATCCGGCCTTCGGCGCCCTCGCCATAGCCCATCGCCTGGGCGGCCTTCGAAATGTCTTCACCGATCCGCTGACCCGCCTGCATCCGCCGGCGGCGGGCGTCGAGCACCGCGTCTTCGCCCGGTTCCGGCGCGAGGCGCGCCAGTTCACCACCCGCGTGGCGCAGGAAATCCTCCTCGGCGCGGGCCTCTTCCAGCCGCTGTTTCGCCGCATCGAGCGCCGCCTCCGCCGCCCTGAGCGCCGCCCAGTCGGACCGCAGCCCGGCCAGCCGCGGCCCGAGGCCGCCGAAGGCGTCGAGCAAGTCGCGATGCACCCGCGGGTTGAGCAGCCCGCGGTCGTCCTGCTGTCCGTGCAGTTCCACCAGCGTATCCGACAGCGCCCGCAGCACCTCGCCCGACACCCGCCGGTCGTTGACCCATGCGGTCTTGCGGCCGTCGCCACGGTTGACCCGCCGGAGGATCAGCTCATCGCCCCCGGGCAGCCCCGCCTCGTCGAGCAGAGCGCGGGCGGGATGGCCGGGGGCGAGGTCGAACACCGCCACCACCTCGCCCTGCGCCGCCCCCTTGCGCACCAGATCGGCGCGCCCGCGCCAGCCCAGCACGAAGCCCAGCGAATCGAGCAGGATCGACTTGCCCGCGCCGGTCTCGCCGGTGAGCACGTTGAGCCCCGGCCGGAACTCCAGCTCCAGCCGGTCGATGATGATCATGTCCCGGATATCGAGGCTACGCAGCATGGGCCGGGCCGTGGATCAGAGCCACTCGCCCTTGACCAATTGCCGGTAGAGCGCCGAAAGCCAGCTGTCTCCCACCGCCTCGGGCTTCAGCCCCTTCGCGGTGAGCAGATCATAGCTGTCCTCATACCATTCGGTGGACTTGAAGTTATGCCCGAGAATGGCACCGGCGGTCTGCGCCTCCTGGGTGAGGCCAAGCGAGAGATAGCTTTCCACCAGCCGGTGCAGCGCCTCCGCCGTATGCGACGTGGTCTGGAACTCCTCCACCACCACCCGGAACCGGTTGATCGCCGCGGTATAATGCTTGCGCTTGAGGTAGTAGCGGCCGACCTCCATTTCCTTGCCCGCAAGGTGGTCGAAGGCGAGGTCGAACTTGAGGATCGCGGACCGCGCATATTCGGTTTCCGGGTGAAGCTCGATCACGTCGCGCAGCGCTTGCAGCGCCTGGAAGGTCTGGCCCTGATCGCGGCCGATGGCGTCGATCTGGTCGTAATAGCTGAGCGCCAGCAGATAGCGGGCATAGGCGGCGTCTTCGTCGCCCGGGTAGAAGTCGAGAAACCGCGCCGCCGCAGCCCGCGAATCGTCGAATTCATGCGCCTTGTGGAACGCATAGGCCCGCATGATCAGCGCGCGGCGCGAAAGCTCCGAATAGGGATAGAGCCGCTCGACCTCGCCGAACCACTTGGCGGCATCTTCGTAGTCGCCGTTTTCGAGGTCATATTCGGCACGCTGGAAGATCTCCTGCGCGGTATAGTCTTCGATCGGCTTCTGTTCGGCCTTGTCCTGGCTGAACATGCCGGAAAACAAGCCGCCGCCCGCGCCCTGGCTACAGGCCGAAAGCCCCGCCGCCAGCGCAAGCATCGCCACCGTGCCGGTAAGCCGGCGGGCAAATACCGCCCCGGCCCTCCGCCCAGCGCCTGCGGATTGTCCGATCCTGGTTTTCCTGTCGCGCCGCATGTCGTGCATGGTCCGCGCCCACCCCGTGCAAAAGTGTCAGATTCCCGGTGCCCGTCCGGACCCTGGGTTCAGCCTGACTACCCCTAGCACATCTGATCGCGGGGCAAAATGGATTCGAAGCGGAAAATCAGATGCCCGTCAGAGAAAGCAACACCCCGCAAGAGAGCCGCGCCAACCCCCTGCGTGGAAAGCAAAAGGGCCGGAGAAGACCGGCCCCTTCGACATTCCCGGATGGTCCGGGTGGCCCGGCGCATCCCGCGTCAGTTGGCCTGACGCCTCAGAAACGCAGGGATTTCCGCCCGCTCATGCTCCGGGTCGGGATCGGGGTCGGCGGTCTCGTCGTGGGCACCGTTGCCGTGCAGCGAGGGCTGCTGCCGCGGCGCGGGCTGATCGTGATGGCCGCCGGTCATCCGGTTGATCAGCGAATTGATCCCGAAGCGCGGCCGCGATTCAGCAACGGCCCGGGGTTGCGCCGCTGCCTGCCCGGCAGCGCGCCCGGGGTTGGCTCGCGCGGCGGCGGCCTTCAGACGCTCCAGCGCTTCCTGGGGCGGGGCGCCGGCTTCGACCGGCCTCGGCGCCATGAACTGCGCCACCACCTCCGGGGGTTCGGCCTGCGCCTGGGTCCGGGGCTGCGGCTGATAGGCCGGCGGCGGCACGTCGCCCCCCGCCTGCTCGGCGTCGAAGAAGCTCTGCGGCTCTTCGTAAGCCGCGCTGTAGCCCGCCCCGGTCTCGATATCGCCGTCCCAGAAGGAGGGATCAGCCGCCTCCTGCGGCGCTTCGACCGCGGGCTGAACCGGCGCCGGCGCCGGGTCCGGCGCGGGCTGGGCCTGCGGTTGACGGGACATGCCGGTCTCGATCGCGGCGGCGGCGGCAATGGCGGCAGGCGCTTCGGCTTCGAGCTTGTGCTCGACCTCTTCGGGCGCCTGGAGCGGCTCCGATATGCGGCGGTGCGGCACCGGCACGTCCTTGACCGCGACCGACGCGTCGATGCCCGTGGCAACGACCGACACCCGCATCAAGCCTTCCACCCCGGTATCGAGGGTGGAACCGACGATGATGTTGGCATCCGGGTCCACCTCTTCGCGGATCCGGTTGGCCGCCTCGTCGAGTTCGAACAGGGTGAGATCGTGGCCGCCGGTGATGTTGATCAGCACGCCCTTGGCGCCTTTCAGCGAAATCTCGTCGAGCAGCGGGTTGGCGATCGCCTTTTCGGCCGCCTGCACCGCGCGGTCTTCGCCCTCGGCCTCGCCGGTGCCCATCATCGCCTTGCCCATCTCGTCCATCACCGCGCGCACGTCGGCGAAGTCGAGGTTGATCAGCCCCGGGCGGACCATCAGATCGGTCACCCCCTTGACGCCCTGATAGAGCACATCGTCAGCCAGCGCGAAGGCTTCGGTGAAGGTGGTCTTCTCGTTGGCAAGACGGAACAGGTTCTGGTTGGGGATGATGATCAGCGTGTCGACCATCTTCTGCAGCGCTTCGACGCCTTCCTCCGCCTGACGCATCCGCTTGGCGCCTTCGAACTGGAACGGCTTGGTGACCACGCCCACGGTCAGCACCCCGAGCTCGCGGGCGGCCTGGGCGATGATCGGCGCCGCGCCGGTGCCGGTGCCGCCGCCCATGCCGGCGGTGATGAAGCACATATGCGCCCCGGCAAGCTGGTCGACGATCTGGTCGATGCTCTCTTCGGCCGCCGCCGCGCCGACCGAGGCGCGCGCCCCGGCCCCCAGCCCTTCGGTGACCTTCACCCCCATCTGGATGCGGTTCTCGGCCTTCGATTGCTGAAGCGCCTGGGCATCGGTGTTGGCCACCACGAAATCGACGCCCTCCAGCGCCTTTTCGATCATGTTGTTGACCGCGTTGCCGCCCGCACCGCCGACGCCGAACACCGTGATACGGGGCTTCAGATCGTCCTGGGGCCCGGGCATCGTGAGATTGAGAGTCATCGTCTTTCCGCCTGTCCTTTGATTACACCTGCGCGATATTGCACCTGACGCTCGCCCGCCTCTCCGGACAGGTCGAACCTGGACCGAATCTAGCGGCCTTTGAGGTGTGCGTCACTCGCTAATCGTGACACACCCCCCAAATCCGGGGGAATCCCGCCTGCCAATACAGGATATTTGGCAGCAAGGCCGGGATTCGGCAAGGCCCTCGGCGCATGTTGGCCGAACATATGGGGGAGAGCCGCCGAAGGCGACCCAATTTGTCGTGGTACGCACCAGATCTGGCGTGCCGCGGCTGCGTCACACCGGCCGGCACCGGGGCTGGCCGCGCCGGCGGCCCGCTAGCGCCGCTTTCAGGCAGCCGAAACCGGCGTGCGGCGGGTTTCGTCGAAGGCAAACCTGATGGCGCGCCGGGCGCCCGCAAGCTCGATGCCCTCTTCGGCAAACACGCCGACCATCTCGTCGAGGATCACCTCGGCAAGTTCGAACCGGTGCTCGAAGGCGATACCGGCATCGGCCAGTCCGCCCCAGACGGCATGGGCCAGCGCGTCATAGGCGGCGGGGGTGAGATCGGTCATGGGGTGTATCCCTTCTGCTGAAACTGTCGATTGCCTCGGGCGGGCGCTTGTGGCGCGCCTCACCAGTTGTCCTTGAACCACTTCATCGCCCAGCGGAGCGAGCGGCCTGCGTAAGTGTCGGCGGGGATTTCGAAATCCCACCATTCGTCCTGCGGATGAGCGGCAAACAGGCAAAGCCCCACGGCGGAGGCAAAGCCCGCGCCGGTCGCGTCCGGCGGCAGGCCCTGCACCCTCAGCGGGCGGCCAAGCCGCACCCGCTGGCCGAGAATCTTCGGCGCCAGCCCGTCGAGACCGGGGATCTGGCTGGCCCCGCCGGTGAGCACGATCTGCTGCGATGGCAGATGCTCGAACCCCGCCGCATCGAGCCGCATCCGCGCATCTTCGAGTATTTCCTCGACCCGCGGGCGCATGATGCCGATCAGCTCCGAGCGGCTCACGGTGCGCCGGTCCTTTTCCCAGTCGCCGCTCTCGCCGCCGATCTGGATGCGGTCGCGGTCGTCCACCCCGGTGGCGACCACGCCGCCATAAAAGCTCTTGATCCGTTCGGCGGTCGCCCAGGGCACTTGCAGGCCCTTGGAAATGTCGCTGGTCACATGATCGCCGCCAAGGCGCACGCTGTCGGCGTAGATCATGTGTTTCTTGATGAAGATCGACAGCCCGGTCGAGCCGCCGCCCATGTCGATGCAGGCCGCGCCCAGCTCCTGCTCGTCTTCCACCAGCGCCGAAATGCCCGACGCATAGGCCGAGCTTGCCAGCCCCGCCACTTCAAGGTCGCAGCGGCGGATGCAGTAAAGCGCGTTGCGCACCACATCGGCATCGACCGTCAGCACATGCATGTCCACCGACAGCCGGTTGCCCGCCTGGCCGCGCGGGTCCGAAAGCCCGGTGCGGTGGTCGAGCGCGAAGTTGACCGGCTGGGCATGCAGCACCTCGCGGCCGTCGCCGATGTCGGGCAGATCGCAGGCGGCGAGCACGCGGGCGATATCGTCTTCGGTGACCGTCGGCCCGATCAGGTCCACCGACCCCGCCAGCCCGTAAGAGCGCGGACGCGCCCCCGAAAACGTGGCAATCACATGGTCCACCCGGGCCTTCGCCCTCATCTGCGCCTGCTGCACCGCGGTGCGGATGGCGCGTTCGGTCTCGGCCATGGCGTCGATCTCGCCGAAGCTGACCCCGCGCGAGCGCGTGGTCGCCGCCCCGATCACCCGGAAGGCCGACTGCCCGGCGAGCGACCCGACGCCCTCGGGCAAATGCCCCGGCCCGTCGAAGCGCAGCACCAGGCAGCCGATCTTCGACGTGCCGATGTCGAGAATGGCGATCACACCCCGTTGCATCGCGGCGCGGCGCATGGCGCGCATGGCTCTTTGCTGTTGATAAAGATCGGTCATCACTGGCTACTTTCGGGTTTCACGGACCGGGCCGGACCCGGGCGTGGCGTTGCGGACAAATCGGAGCGTCGGGCGGCGGGGGTCGCGCATGTCCACATGGGTCACGGCACGGGCCAGAAGGTCTTCGGTCTCGTCGAGCGCCAGCACCTGCACCAGCGCCGGCAGCGGGTCGTCTTCGGGCAGCAGGATCACCGGGCCGTCGTCAAGCACGATGTTCCAGCGGCGTTCGCCGACGCGCACCAGCCCGCGGATATGCGCCGCCAGCGGCCCGGCCTCGCGGTAGATCGCCAGCGCCTCTTCCACGGCGCGATTGGCGTTCCACCCGGCGATCAGCGGCAGATCGGCGCGCGCCGCGCGGTTGGCAAGCGTCGCCACCCGGTGCCCGGAACGGTCCACCAGTTCCACCGCTTCGGCGCGCCGCCACACCAGCACCGGTTCGCGCTCGGTGATGCTCACCTGCATGATCCCGCCCGGGCGGATCACGATCCGCGCGCTCTCCACCACGTCGAGCCCGGCAATGCGCGCCTGAATCGCCTCAAGGTCGAGGTCGAAGGACGAGACCGGAAAGGCCCGTGGCAGCAGTTCGCGCACCGTCTCCGCCAGCGCCGGCGAGGCGCCGTCGACCGTTGTTGCCCGGACCATGAATTCCGGTCGGGTCTCGATCGAGCGGCGGGTCTCGGTCACCTGCCGGACGATCGCGGCGCGGTTGTCGGGATTGGCCAGAAACCCGCCGGCAACCGCCAGCAGCAGCACCGCCGGAAGCCCGTAGCGCGCCGCCGGACGGAAGCCGGGGGTGAGCCAGAGACGGTGAAGCCTGTAGACCAGCCGCGACGGCGCCGGGTCGCGCGGCCGGGGGGAGGGGCCGCGATGCACCGCAATCTCGGCGGGGGAGAGTCTCAGCGATGGCACGAGGCATCCTCCACCATCCAGGCGCAGAGCTGGCCGAAGCTCATGCCCTGCGCCAGCGCCTGTTCGGGGGCGAGCGAGGTCGGGGTCATCCCCGGCTGGGTATTGGTCTCGAGCAGGCACAGCCCCTCGAGCCCCCGCGCCTCGTCCCAGCGGAAATCGGTCCGGCTCACGCCCCGGCAGCCCAGCACCTCATGGGCCCGGAGCGCGTAGTCCAGACAATGGAGTTCGATTTCCGCCGGGATTTGGGCAGGCATCTCATGGCGCGACCCGCCGGCCGCGTATTTCGCGTGGTAGTCGTACCAGCCCTCGGCGAGGATCTCGGTGACCCCGAGCGCCCTGTCGCCGATCACCGTGGTGGTGAGCTCGCGGCCCGGCACATAGGCCTCCACCATCAGCACGTCGGGGCTGTCTTCAGGCAGCGCGGGCGGGCTGTTCGCGGCCTCACCGACGAGGAAAATGCCGATCGAGGAGCCTTCGTTGAAGGGTTTCACCACATAGGGCGGGTCCATCACATGGCGGCGGCGGATCTCGCGGGCCGGCCACAGGCCCGAAGGCGCAACCGGCAGACCGGCGGCGGCATAGGCCGCCTTGGCGCGTTGCTTGTCCATCGCCAGAGCCGAGGCCAGCACGCCCGAATGGGTATAGCGCAGCCCGAGCCATTCCAGCAGCCCCTGAACGCAGCCATCCTCGCCCCAGCGCCCGTGCAGCGCGTTGAACGCCACATCGGGCGCGAGCGCCTGAAGCTGCGCGCAAAGGTCGCGGCCGGCATCGACCTCGGTGACCTGGTATCCTTCGCCCCTCAGCGCGGCGGCGCATTCACGCCCTGACGACAGCGACACCTCCCGCTCGGCGGAAAGGCCACCCATCAGCACCGCGACATGGAGGGACCGTCTGCCCGACGTGCCCACTGTCTGCCTCTTTCCCGGCCTTGCCGCTGGGCCATGGGGTCATTGCCCCGGGATCTCCGCCCCTTCTGGCCTTGCGATATTGCGACCTGTAGCCGGTTATCTGCTCGTTGTTACCGCCCCGGTTTGCCCGGATGCTTCAGTTTTCCGACGGTTCGCCCCGCACTCTCCCCTGGCTGGCCAGAGGCTTGTCGGCGCGGGGTTTGCCGACGCGTCTGATTTCCCATTGTAGCGTCACGCCGCTGTATTGGAATACCCTTTTTCGAACATTCTCGCCGAGTGTCTCCAAGTCCTCAGCGCTGGCCCCCCCGGTGTTGGTGAGAAAGTTCGGATGTTTCGGGTTCATCTGCGCCCCGCCCAGCGCCGCGCCGCGCAGGCCGGCGTCGTCGATCAGCTTCCAGGCCTTGAGGTCATGGCTTTCGCCCTCCGCCCCGGTGGAGCTGTGGCCGGCCGGATTGCGGAAGGTCGAGCCCGCGGTGCGGTCCTTCACCGGCTGGGTGGCATCGCGTTTGGCAAGCTGCGCCGCCATCTTCGCCTCCAGCTCTTGCGGGTCGCCCGCCGGAGCTTCAAAGGTGGCCTCGACGATGATCGTATCCGGCGCCAGATCCGAATGCCGGTAGCCGAAGCCGAGATCGTCCCGGGTGAGCGTGAGCCGCCGCCCGCGCCGGTCCAGCGCCCGCGCGCTGACGAACCGGTCGGCCACGTAAGTCCCGTAACAGCCCGCATTCATCCGCACCGCGCCACCGATGGCGCCGGGAATGGTGCGCAGGAAGGTGAGGTCGAGCCCCGCGGCGGCGGCCTTGCGCGCCACATGCGCATCCAGCGCCGCCGCCCCGGCGGTCACCCGGCTGCCCTCGACCGAGATCGCGTTGAACCCCCGCCCGAGCCGGATCACCACGCCCTCGATGCCGCCATCGCGCACGATCAGGTTGGACCCGAGCCCCAGCGGAAACACCGGTACCTCCCCGGGCAGCGCGCTCAGAAAGCCCGCAAGGTCGTCTTCGTCCGCGGGCAGAAACAGCCAGTCCGCCGGGCCGCCGACGCGGAGCCAGGTGAGGCTGTCGAGCGGGTGGTTCTCGGTCAGGGTGCCGCGCACCGGGGGGAGATCGAAACGCATGGGCGCGTCATAGCGCCCCGCCCCGCCGCTGCCAAGGGCCGCCCCTCAGCGCCGGATCAGCCCCCGCAGCCAGCGGGCCAGATAGATCACCGGCCAGCGCAACACCGACGCCGCCCCCACCGCAACCACCAGCGCCACCAGCGCCCCGTTCTCGTAAGCGACAAACCCCAGCAGCGGCAGCCCGACCGCGATCAGCCCCCAGGCTTCCGGCCAATGGCCGCGTTTCGACGGAAACATCGCGATCACATTGGCCAGCACCAGCCAGAGACAGGCGAGGATGAGAGAAAGCGTCATCGCCGCGCCTCCGCCCGGCGCCGCAACCGGCGGCGGATCGGGTAGAGCAACGGCCGGCGGAACATGGAAAGCACCGCCGCAAGGGCAAGGGCAAGCACAAGGAACCCGTAGTCCCGCGCGAGGAAATAAAGCAGCACCGGCGCCGCGAGGAGCAGTGCGACCCCCGGCACGATCTGCACCCGTATCGGCAAGAACGCGACCGCCGTGGCGGCGACGACCCAGAGGCAGGAGAGGATCAGGAGGGTGGGCATGGGGTTATTCTACCGGCGTTTCGCAAATCAATGGCAAGCTCACTTGGACCGCTTCGAATACATCTCACGCACCTTTTTCACGCCATAGTCGACAGCAGCCAATCCGGTAGCAATTGACCCTGGAACCTTGGAATCCGTCAAATGTTTTACGACAGCCGCCATGTGGCGCATAGCCGCGCTGATTGGTACATCTTCCGGATTATCCGCCAACTCTTCGGCCTTGTCGGCAATTGCGGGCAACTCCTCCGAGATTGCAACCAAAGCGGTGCCGGGTGCGGTGCTGTCCTGGGCCAACGCCTCCCCGATCCGTTGAATGCTCTTTGCGATGTCTTCCAGAATGGCGATGCGCCTTTCCCGCCAGCGGCTGCCTTCTTCGCTGCCGCCATTGGTGGCACGGAACCGCGACAATTCTTCCTCGACAAGCAGACGGAGCACCTGAAGCTGCGCAAGCACCACCTTGGCGTTTCGTTCGAGCATGTCCTCAAGCGTTTCCGGCACAAGCGCCGTCGAAGACTGGCCATGATCGACAGCGGCCCTTCCTGCCCCCCGATACCGCGCTTCGATCCCGGCGATTTCCCGCGCCAGATCCTCCGGGGCGCCCTGCCAGATCTTGGGGTCGATCAGGGCGATGTCGTAGAGCATGTCATGAGGCATGGGCGGATGGCGGGCGGGGTCGAGCAGGCTTTCATACCAGCGGCGCCAGAAGTCGTAGGGGCTGTCGGGGGTGAAGCCCTGGGTGGCCACCTTGTGCCAGAGGTCTGCCAGCGGGTTTGCCTTCGCGCTGTCCTCCGGCCAGAGAAGCGCGGTGGTCACGTCTTCCCCGGCTTCGATGGCCAATGCATCCGACTTGACCGCGCTCCAAACGGCGTTGACGGCGGCGTGGGCGGCGGCGCCGGCGGCGGCGCCGGTGAAGGCGGCGAAGACGGCGGGGTGGAAGGCGGCGGCGGTGGCGTTGGCGACGGCGGCGCGGGCGGCGGCGGAAGCGTCGGTGGCGGAGGCGACGGCGGCGCGGGCGGCGGCGGAGGCGGAGTCGAAGGCGGAGGCGGCGCTGACGGAGGCGGAGGCGGAGGTGGAGGCGGAGGCGGAGGCGGCCTTCATATCATCGGTTGGTGACAGTGCCGCAACCGCTGCAATGAGATTGGCCCGCAACACGGGCACCGGCGTCAAATCACGTTCTTTCCTACGCCCAAACAAACAATACTCGGCCCAGACAGGCATCACCCGCAGCGCGGCGCGGCTGGCGATCAGGACCGACACTTTGCGCGGCTGCGTTTCCAGCCACGCCTTCAGGCTGTCCTCGTCACGGATATCTTCTGCCCACATCATGGGCCAACCATAGGCGAATGCTGCACAATTTCCACCGAAAAGGCCCCGCGCTACCCCTGCGCCGCCCGCAGCCGCGCTTCCAGCCCGCGGGCCCAGGCGCTGATCGTGCCCGCGCCGAGGCAGACGACGATATCACCGGGTTTCGCCTCTTCCCGCACCAGCTCCACCAGCGCCTCTTCCGAAGCGACCGCGCGGGCGTGGCGGTGGCCGTGGGCGACCAGCCCGGCCACCAGATCGTCGCGCGAGGCGCCTTCGATCGGCGCTTCGCCGGCGGGGAACACCTCGGCGATGCCCACCACATCCGCGTCATTGAAACAGGCGCAAAACTCCTCGAACAGCGAATGCAGCCTCGTGTAGCGGTGCGGCTGGTGGATCGCGATCACCCGGCCGCCGTCCTCGCCCACCGCCTGACGCGCGGCTTTCAGCACCGCGGCGATCTCCACCGGGTGGTGGCCGTAATCGTCGATGATCGGCACCCCCTGCCAGTCTCCCACCCGGGTGAAGCGGCGGTTGACGCCTTCGAAACCCGCCAGCGCGGCGCGGATCTCGTCGCGTTTCATGCCCAGTTCGCGCGCCACCGCCACCGCCGCCAGCGCGTTCGACACATTGTGGTCGCCCGGCATCGGCAGGGTGCAGCCGACGATCCGGCTGCCCTCGGTGTGGAGTTCGATGTCGAAATGCGCCACCCCGGCCTTGTAGCCGAGCCCGACCGCGCGCACATCGGCCTGCGCGTTGAACCCATAGGTCACCACCCGGCGGTCGGTGATCCGGCCCACCAGCGCCTGCACTTCCGGGTGATCGGTGCAGCAGACCGCGAGGCCGTAGAACGGGATGCCGGAGACGAAATCGTGAAACCCTTCGCGCAAAGCCTCGAGCGTGCCCCAGTGGTCCATGTGCTCGGGGTCGATATTGGTCACCACCGCGATGGTCGCGGGCAGGCGGTTGAAGGTGCCGTCGCTCTCGTCGGCCTCGACCACCATCCATTCGCCCTGCCCCATGCGGGCGTTGGAGCCATAGGCGTGGATGATGCCGCCATTGACCACGGTGGGGTCGATCCCGCCCTTGACCAGCAGTTCCGCCACCAGGGTGGTGGTGGTGGTCTTGCCGTGGGTGCCGGCGATGGCGACGTTGGATTTCAGCCGCATGAGTTCGGCCAGCATCTCGGCGCGGCGCACCACCGGCAGGCCACGGGCGCGGGCGGCGTCAAGCTCGGGATTGCCGGGCTTGATGGCAGAGGAAATCACAACCACCGCCGCGCCGTCGAGATTTTCGGCCCTCTGGCCCTCGAAGATCCGCGCACCCAGCCCGGCGAGGCGGGCGGTGATCGGGCTGGTCTTCAGATCGGAGCCCTGCACATCATAGCCGTGGTTGAGCAGCACTTCGGCGATGCCCGACATGCCGATCCCGCCGATCCCGACAAAGTGGACCGGCCCCATTTCGGTGGGCAGTTTGGTGGCGGCTGCATTCATGGGGTATGCCCTTTCCTGTTCGCGAGCCCTTCGACCAGCGCGGCCAGCGCTTCGGTGGCCTCCGGTTTGCCGCAGCCGAGCGCGGCGGCGGCCATGGCGGCGGCACTGGCCGGATCGCCGAGGATGCGGGCGATTTCGGCCGCAAGCGTTTCGGCGGACAGCCCGGCTTCGGGGAGCAGGCTGGCGGCGCCGGCCTCGCTCAACATGCGGGCGTTGGCGGTCTGGTGGTCTTCGGTGGCATGGGGGAAGGGGATCAGGATCGACGGTCGCCCGATCACCGAAATATCCGCCACCGAAGAGGCGCCCGACCGGCTGATCACCAGCTGCGCCGCCGCCATCCGCTCGGGGATGTCGGTGAAAAAGGTCTCGACCTCCGCCACCAGCCCCAGGGCTGCGTAAGCGGCCTTGACCGCGTCGAGGTCTTCCGCCCGCGCCTGCTGGCTCACCCGGAGCCTGGCCCGGAGCGTTTCGGGGAGCGCGGCGATCGCCTCCGGCACGAGGGCGGAGAGCGCATGAGCCCCCTGGCTGCCGCCGATCACCAGCAGCCGGATCTCGTCGCCCGGCGGCTGATATGGCGCACCCGCCATGGCCGCCACCGCGCCGCGCACCGGGTTGCCGGTATGGACCGGCTCGGCCCCGGCGGGCATCGGGCGCGTGGGCCAGGTGCCGCAGGCGAGCCGGTCGACCCGGGCCGCAAACAGCCGGTTGACCCGGCCGAGCACGCCGTTCTGTTCGTGGATCATCCGCGGCCGCCGCAGCAGCCAGGCGGCGGTAAGCGCCGGGATCGACGGATAGCCGCCGAAGCCCACCACCACCGCCGGCCGGTCGGAGACAAACCGCGCGAGCGTCGCCAGCACCCCGCCGGCGATGCGCAACGGCACCGCGAGCTTTGCCAGCGCCCCGCCACGGGCGAAGGTGGCCGAGGCGGCGCGGGCGATCTCCACCGCCTTCGGAAAGCCGCCGGCATAGCGCGCGCCCCGCGCGTCGGTCGACAGCCGCACCCGCCAGCCGCGCGCCAGCATCTCCTCGGCCAGCGCCTGCGCGGGAAACATATGCCCGCCGGTGCCGCCGGCGGCGATCACCAGAAGCGGTTTCATCGCACCCGCCCCTGGGCGAAAATGTCGTCGATCCGCCCCTGCGGCCGCGTCCGGGTAAAGGCCAGCAGCATCCCCACCGCAAGTCCCGTGGCCACCAGCGACGAGCCGCCATAGCTCACGAAGGGCAGGGTCATGCCCTTTGCGGGCAGCAGCCGCACCGCCACCCCGAGGTTGATCAGCGCCTGCACCCCGAACATGCCCGCAAGCCCGGTGCCCGCGAGCCGGATGAACGGGTCGCGTTCGTGGATCAGCCGGTAGAAGCTGCGCACCACCACCAGCGCATAAAGCCCGATGATCAGCAGCACCAGCAGCAGCCCGTATTCTTCCGCCGCCACCGCGATGATGAAATCGGTATGCGCATCGGGCAGCGACCATTTCACCACCCCCTCGCCGACCCCGACACCGAAAAATCCGCCCTCGCGGATTGCGTCGGTGGCGTAGCCGAGCTGGGTGCGCGGGTCGAGGTCGGGGCTGAAGAAGCCGTCGATCCGGCGGGCGAAATGTTCCGAATGCTGATAGGCAACCACGCCCCCCAGCACCACCGCGCCCGCCGCCGCGACGATCAGGATGTAGGAGGCCCCGGCCACGAAATACATCACCCCCCAGCCGAACAGCACCAGCACCGACTGGCCGAAGTCGGGCTGCATCGCCAGAAAGCCCACGACCACCATGGTCACCACCAGCGAAATCGCCCGGCCCGGCGGCGCGCCGATCTGGAAACTCGCGGCCATCAGCCAGGCGATGGTGATGACATAGACCGGCTTGAGAAATTCCGAGGGCTGCAGCGAAGCGAAGCCCAGCGAATACCAGCGCACCGCGCCCTTGCCGAAATCGGTGCCGAACAGCGGCAGCAGCGCCAGCGCGGCAAAGGCGGCGACAAAACCGATCACCCCGAGACGGCGCACCAGCGCGGGGCGCATCATCGTGGTGAGAAACATCGCCACGAAAGCGATGCCGCCGAACAGCAGCTGGCGCCCCACATAGTGAAACGGCGCCACCCCGTTGCGTTCGGCCAGCGGCGGGCTGGAGGCGAGGCCGAGCAGCAGCCCGATCCCGAACAACAAAAGAACGGCCGAAACCGACCATTTGTCGATCGTGCGCCACCATCTGGGCAGGATCGGGTCTCCGTCCTGCCGCGATGCCGCGCCATATACCATTTCGGTCATGGAACCTGCCCGGGTCTGCCCGTTGTGCCTCGATACTCCGGGTGTGCCCCCGGGTTATCCACAAGCCATATCGGATCAGGCGAGCCGGCGCCAGTTCTGATTGGCACCACGGTCGCGACGGGTGCAACAAGGCCACGCGCCGTTGCAGGCTTGCAAGGGGGCGGAGGGGACCGGGCGGGTTGGCACATGCTCGACGGGCCCTGCCCCGCCGCCCGCACCGGAGCGGGTCGGCACATGCTCGACGGGCCCTGCCCGGCCCTTCGCACCGGAGCGACGCACGGCCCGGGCGGAAAACCCTTGCCACACCCGGGGCGGCCCGCCCCTCACCCCACCCGGGGCGGCCCGCCCCTCACCCCCTGTCCCGACGTCGCCTTGCCCGGCCCGCGCCACCAGCACGCGCCTCGCGCCAGATGATCAGAATGCCCGCCACCACCACCAGCGCCGCGCCGGTCAGGGTCTGGCCGGTCGGCACCTCGCCGAATACCGCATAGCCGACCGCAATGGCGAACAGCATCGACACATAGTCGAACGGCGCCACCACCGAGGCGGGCGCGAAGCGGTAGGCCGAGGTCAACAGCCCCTGCGCCACACCGCCCAGCAGCCCCGCGCCGATCAGCAGCGCGGCATCCGGCAGCGCGGGGCGTACCCAGCCGAAGGGGATGGTGAACAGGCTGAACAGCGTCGAGGACAGGGTGAAATAGAACACCACCGTCGCGGCCCGCTCGGTGGCCGCCATCCGCCGCAGGATGATCTGCGCCAGCGCCGCGAAACCCGCGCTCATCAGCGCCAGCACCGCCCCCAGCGCCGCCGCCGTTCCCGCCGCGCCGCCGGACAGTGCCGTGAGTTGCGGTGCCAGCACGATCGTTACCCCGGTCATGCCGAGGATCACGGCAGAGATCCGCACCGCGTGCACCTGTTCTCCGAGAAACACCGCCGCAAACACCACCGTGAGGATCGGCGCGGCATAGGAGAGTGCGGTCACCTCCGGCAGCGGCAGGCGTTGCAGCGCGGCAAAACCCAGGCCCATCGCCGAGGTGCCCACCACCCCGCGCCAGACATGGCTCATCGGGCGGGCCGTCCGCCAGCCGATGGCCAGTTCACCGCGCAAGGCCAGCCAGCCCAGGATCACCGGAAAGGCAAACAGCGACCGGAAGAACACCACCTCCCCCGGCGGCACCCGCCCGCCGGTGGTCTTGATCAGCACCTGCATCGCAAAAAAGGCGGTGACCGCGCCGAGCTTGAGGGCAATGCCGAGGGAAGGGGTCATGGGCAGCGTCTGATCCTTGAGCCACTCAAGCGTCATGCTAAAAACCTGAATCGCTTAACGCTGCCTGAAATCAGAGATTTGGGCGCGTTAAGTGATGCTCTTTGTATCAGGTATTTCGCCAAACGCTATCAGGGGCTGTTGCACAACGTCAGTCCCTGAAACGAGGCCGGCCGGCAAGGCTCCAGAAGAGTATTTCAGGCAGATATTTCAGCCGGGCAATCCATCACCGCCGCCAGAGCCTCGCACGCCCGGGTGCGGCGCGTCAGGAGCCGGCGGCCCAGCGCCGCATCGCGCCCGAGCCGGCGCCAAGCGGCAAGGCCTGCGGCGAGCCGGCGGGCGCGGCCGGATACGGGCAACGCCAGCCAGACCGAAAGCGGCGCGGCCAGAAGCGCCGCCGCGGCCGCCAGCCCTCCCCCGGACCAGCCCCAGCCAGCCCCCCAGCCTGCGCCGGAGGCAACCCCGAGCGCCAGCGCCCAGAGCCCCCAGGTCGCGGGCAACAGAACCAGGCCGCCGAAGGCCATCCAGGTCATCTGCCGGTCGCGCGGCCGGGCGCGCGCAATGCGCCTGAGCAGCCACATTTGCGGGCCGTTGAAGACCAGGGCGACCAGCAGCACCGGCAGACCAGGCAGGAGCAGGGCGGTATCGGCGGCGAGCCGGGCACGGCCCGGCGGCGAGATGACATCGGAATCGGTCAAGCCCGCCTGGTCGAGCGCCCTGGCATAAGCCGTGAGCGAAGCGCGCAGCTCTTCGCGCGCCGGGCCGTCGCCGTCCGCCGCCAGCGCGGCCTGAAGCCCCCGCCGCGCGGCCACGATCGCGCCATATCCCGGCGCCCCTGCCCGGCCCCTGCCCGGCCCCGGAACGTCCCCGGAGACCGCCAGGATCTCGCCCCCAAGCGTGAGCACATGCCGCTCTTCCTCGCTGTCAAACCCGGGCGCCACGGCGGCAAGCGCCGCCTGAAGCCGCCCGGTGGCCGCGCGCAAGTGCTTGTCTCCATCGGGGCCGGCCAGCCGGACGGGGGGGCCGAAGCTGAAGGCCACACGGCCGCGCAAACGGGTTTTGGTCTCGTAATCCACCCCGAGCGGCACGATGGCGAGATCGAGCGGCCCATGGCGCTCTTCGGCAAATGCCGCGATCCGCGCGGTGCCGGTCCTGAACGGCAGAAGCTCGAGCCCGTCATGGGTGCGCCCCTCGGGAAAGACCGCCAGCACCCCGCCATCGGCGAGCAGCCGGGCAGCCTCGGCGAAACTGTCTTCGAGCGATCCCTCATGCGCGCGTCCGTCCTGCCTGCGGAACACTTTCACCGAACCGCTCATGTCCATGAACGGGGCGACCGGCTTGTAATCCCACACCGTACTGGCGGCGAGAAAACGCGGGATCCGCGGCAGATGCGCCAGCAGCACCGCGCCGTCGATGATCGAGTTGGAATGATTCGCGATCAGCAGCACCGGGCCGCTGGCAGGCATATGCCCGGGGTCGATGAGGTCGACCTCGCGAAACACCAGCCGCAGCACCAGGCGCGCAAAGCGGCGCAGCCCGGCGTCAAGACGCGGACGCGGCGTCTGGCCGCCCGGTCTCGGTTCAACCTGCATCGGTTCAGGCCGCGTCGGTTCAGGCCGCATCGGAACGCCCTCGCCGCACCGTGGGTGGCCCGGGGCGAAAGGCAACTGGTCGCGGCCAGCCGGACCGATCCCTTCGTCCGCCAAGCCAGTCGGGCCAGCCGGGCCGATCCCTTCGTCGGCCAGGCCAGTCGGGCCGGGCGGGCCGGTCCCATCGTCCGCCTGGCCAGCCGGGCCGGGCGGGCCGGTCCCTTCGTCGGCCAGGCCAGTCGGGCCAGCCGGGCCGGTCCCTTCGGACGGACCTGTGGCCTTCCCTGCGCGTCACGGCTTGCGATGTTCCGTCGCTGGTCACCTCTCCCCCGGACTTGCGTTTCGGTGCAAACCCGCCGCCCGGATACGGCCCCGCCGGACCATGGGTGCGATCCTGCCAGACCCTCACCGCCTTTCGGGGATCGCCTGAGGCTGCGGATTTGGTCCCTTGCCCTAACGCCGTCGCCGTGAGAGGCCAACCCCAAAGCGCCGCCCGGCAGTGCAGGGCGGGGTGGCCAGACGCCTCCGGACAAACGGCCCCGGGGGAAAGATGCCCCCGGCCCGTGCGCCCCGGCCCATGCGCCCCCGGACAGATGCGCGCCGGACAGATGCGCCCCCGGGGGGAGCGGGGCCGCATTGGCGCGGCGCATCCCGCCTATTACGCGACCGGGCTTTGCACCCGCATCACCAGAAACTTGAGCTCGGGGCCGACGAATTTTTCGGCGAAGGTGATGACCAGACCGGTTTCGAGCAGCTCTTCGAGCACCACCCGCAGCAGCATCGGCGCGATTTCCATGAAGGGTTCGCGCAGCTTCGTGCGCTGGGCGTTGCCCAGAGACGCCCCGTAGGACGCATTGAAATGCTCGGCATTGGACCACGCCTTCAGCGCCCCATGCACGAAGGTCTCGCCGCGGGCGGTTTCCACCAGCCAGTTGAACACCGACAGCGGGATCTGCCAGACCTCGACCGGGTCATCGGATTCGGCCAGGCAGCGGTCGAGCACCTCGCCGATGCGTTCGAGCTCCGCCGACACCGTTCCGGCAACCCTGGCAGGATCGGTCTCGTACCACTCAGGGTATTGCGACATTCTGAGCTTGATCTTTTCGATCATCTTCTGCTCGGGCGTCTTGAACGCGTCCGGGTCGGTGCGGCGGCGGGCAATACCGTGCTCTTCGGCATGCGGCGCCCTGGCATGGGCCAGCCGGGCCTTGTACTTGCCCCAGGTGGTGTCAGCCGCGCGGGCAATGCTTTCGGGAACCTCATGGGTGCGTTTTTTCATCGGTGTCCTCTCTTCCGCGCCAGACCCTCCGGCCCTTTGCTTCGAGCGGTCGTCACTCCCCCACATCTCCGCGATACCCGCTACTGGCTCGCCGGACCGGGGAACGGCCGCAATATCCTGCATTACATATACTCCCATGCTTGGAGCCTTGGTAGGCTCGGCCAATGCAGGCCCGCCATGCCTGCACCGAAACGTTGTCAGCATAGGTGTCAGAGGTAAACGCGCGCTTTACGGCTGAAGGATTTCAAGCACCTCACGGGTGAAATCCTCGCCGCGGGCCTCGAAATCGGGGTATTGGTCGAAACTCGCCGCCGCGGGCGCCAGCAGAACGGTGTCGCCGGGCTCGGCCTCGGCCGCCGCGCGGGCCACGGCGGTGGCCATGTCGCCGCAGATCTCGTGCGGCGTGTCGCCAAGCTGGAGCGCGAAATCGCGGGCGGAATGGCCGATGAGATAGGCCTTGGCCACATGAGAGAGCCAGGGGGCAAGCCCGGCGATGCCGCCCTCCTTGCCGAGCCCGCCGGCGATCCAGCGCACCCGGTCGAAGGCCCGCAAGGCCGCCGCGGCGCTGTCGGCATTGGTGGCCTTGGAATCGTTGACGAACCGCACCCCGTTCACCTCGCCGAGCATCTGCGAGCGGTGCGGCAGCCCGGCGAACCCCTCAAGCCCCGCCTCGATCAGCCGCGGCGCGAGGCCGAGGGCGCGCAGCGCCGCATAGGCCGCGCAGGCGTTCTGGTGGTTGTGGCGCCCCGGAAGCCCGGGCACGCCGCGCAGGTCGATCGAGGCGATCTGCCGGCCCTTGCGGGTCTCGGACAGGAAGCCCTTGCGGGCGAAAACCTGCCAGCCCGGGCCGGTGAGCTTCTGCGTGACCGACACCCGGATCACCCGGTCGTCGCCCGGGGCTTCGGCGAGCTGGCCGGCGAGATAGAGCCCCTCGGGCTCGTCCACCCCCACCACCGCCCGGTCGGGCCCGCCTTCGGCGAAGAGCCGCCGCTTGGCGGCGAAATAGCCGCCGCGGCCGCCGTGGCGGTCGAGATGGTCGGAGGAGAAATTGGTGAACACCGCGATGTCGGGGGTGAGCGCGCGGGCCAGATCGGTCTGGTAGCTCGACAGTTCCAGCACCACCACCTCGCCGTCACGGGCGGGCTCGATGTCGAACACCCCGCGGCCGATATTGCCCGCAAGCTGCGCCGGGCGCCCCGCATGGGTGAGCAGGTGGTGGATCAGCGCCGCGGTGGTGGATTTGCCGTTGGAGCCGGTGACGGCGATGACCTTGGGCAGGGTCTCGAACTCGTCCCATTCCGGCGTGGCGAAGGAGCGGAAGAACAGCCCGATGTCATTGTCGACCGGCACGCCCTCGGCGCAGGCGCGCGCCAGATGCCGGTTGGGTTCGGGGTAGAGATGGGGGATGCCGGGCGAGGTCACGAGTGCGGCCAGCCCGTCGAAAGCCTCGCGGCGGGAGAGGTCATGCAGGGTGAGGCCCTGCGCCCCGGCCCGGGCACGGGCTTCGGGGCTGTCGTCCCAGCACAGCGCCTCGGCGCCGCCCGCCTCCAGCGCCCGTGCAACCGCAAGGCCGGACCGGCCGAGCCCGAGCACCGCCACGCGTTTGCCTTCAAAACCCCGGACGGGAATCACAATACATACCTCCTTCAACCGGGCCACCTGCGACGGGCCCACCTGCGACCCGGAAACAGCAGCGCAACGGCGTCGTGTTGCGGGTGTGCCGCGCCAGACCTGCGATTCAGATTTGCGCCAAACGCCTTGCCCCGTCCAGCCCCTGTCCAGCCCCGCGGCCGCAACGCCCGCCGGATCTCTCAGCTTTCGCCATGGCGCACCACCGGCACCAGCAGCGCCCCCAGCCCGACCAGCCCGAAGGCCGTGCCCGCCAGCACCATTGGCGCCACGGGCCAGAGATCGAACAGCGCCGCGCCGATCAGTGGCCCGGTCATGCCGCCCAGCCCCTGCGCGGCGGAAATCGCGCCCGCCGCCTGGCCCTGCTCTTCGTGGCTCACCGCCACCGAGGCGCGCGCCGTCAGCCCGGCGAACATCCAGCCCGCGCCGAAACCCGCCAGCCCGTAAGAGGCGATCAACTGCCATTGCTCCGGCGCAAACGCGGCCCAGAGCGCCCCGGTCGCAGCGATCAGTGCCCCGCGGCTCACAAGCTGATCCGGCTTCCAGCCCAAGTGCCCAATGACCAGCTGCGCCGGGATCAGCGCCACGCCCACCGCGAACAGGGCCAACGCGGCCAGTTGGGTGGCTGCTTCCTTGTCCAGCCCGAAGCGCTGAACCGCGACAAAACCCACAGTGATCTGCGCAATGCCGGTGGCAAAAACCGAGAAGAAGCCGAACAGGTTGGTAAACCGCACCCGCGCGTCAAACAGCGACATTTTCTTCGCCTCGCCG
>PDWJ01001072.1_pt1 | contig 96225 bp, 67 predicted proteins | sample 1430881 | NCBI WGS metagenome assembly PDWJ01 (sample SAMN01162460, study PRJNA174530) | Oral metagenome, whole genome shotgun sequencing project. | biome: Marine environment; feature: Marine mammal; material: Swab sample of the gingival sulcus; isolation source: swab sample of gingival sulcus...
CCCCGTACCACCATCTCCCCCTTGAAATCGCTGCTCTTTATTTCAAAACGCTGCGCTTTGGCCGGTATCCGGATCCGGCCGCGCCGGATCCCGGCCGAGACACCCCGCGACGACTCCGCACGAGGCGATCGTCAACCTCCACCTGACAGCGAAGAGCTTCCCCACACCTTCCGGACCGAGCCGGGTGCTGAGCTGCCGAGCCGGTTTGGTAGCTCCCAAGAGGAGGTGCAGAGGATTTGTTGGATGACCGGCCAGTCAAAGCGCCGGTGGCTACAGAAACCTGCCCCTCACCTTATGAGGACAAACCCCTAACACACTGTTTCTTTCGCCTTTTCATCGAAAAGGCCTGGCCCAATATGTGCTAGCATAGTGATGAAGCAACTGCTCAAGGTGGCACCATGCTCAGCAGACCAATCGCCTCTTCTCTCGCCTCGACTCTCACAATCTTGCTCCTGGCGAGCTGTGGACCCGCTGGTGATGGCGTCGACCCACGTCTGGCCGAAGAGGCCCCCATCGGCGATGTAGACGAAGGCGAGGGCAAGGCCGACGGGTTTCGACACTGGGGCGAAAGAGATCACTCCGAGTTCTGCAAGCCCATCCCCGAGGTCGCCCCCTTGATCGACCCCATCGTCACCGTGAGTATTGACGGGCGGAGCGTGCACCTGGTGGATCGGCAGGGCGACTACGATCGAGTCTTCGCTGTAGGCTTGGGCAAGGTCGGGAAAAACGGTGAGAGCATCAGCCCCGATAGCGAGAGCGCCGACAACGGCCTCTACTACCTGCGTGCCGACTACACCGCGATCAGGGATGGAGCTACGGCAGCGAAACGCCGCTGGGCTTGGACCTACCGCTGCCGGATCTGGAGTGGCAGCAGATACTACAACCCGGCCAGCAAGAAGAAGGAGTACCGCAGCTACTTCGCGGGGTTGCCCTTCCTTCGGATCCAAGGCCCGGCGCCAGCAGTCTACGGGCTGCATGGGCCCATCGATCGTTATTGGAGAGAATCCGGCGGACTGCTCTACCGTGGCTACGTCTCCGGAGGCTGCATGCGGATGCGTGCTGATGATCTCGTCGAGCTCTTTGGGCGCATCAAAGGCCACAAGACGCCGATCAAGATCCAGCGCACCATCGAGTTCGACGCCAAGGGTCTCGCCATCGACTCGAACCGCTTCATCGGGGCTCATTGCCTCGAAGACACAGACTGTGTAAGCGAAGGGGCCGTCTGCGCCGACGACCCCGCCGGCGGCCGCTTCTGCACCAAAGCTTGTATGGCTCAGAGCGACTGTCCCTTCATGAAAGAGGGCATCCCTGGCGCTGGGGTATACAGCTATTGCGTCAAAGACGAGCACGGGCTCTTTGAGCAAAGCCCGGGCTACTGCGCCATCGAGGGCAACAAGAAGACCAACAACGACTGCCGCAGCTACCCCGCTAGCTTCGCCAAGCGCCGCCTCGAGGTCCTTGGCGCGGAGGGCCAAAAACGCAACGTCTGCGCGCTGCCAGCTCCTGTCGTGCCCACTGACGACAACGATCGCGATGGTGACGATGCGTCCCATGGCGAGCCCGCCACTCCGTAGTTCTCCCGCGCTTCTCTGGACCACCGGAGGCAGCGCCGCCACCCGACGTGTCAGGGATTCCCTCAAGGTCGCCTTGGAAGATGCGTGGCAAGGCAAGAAGCAGAGGGCTACTCTGTGGTCTTGAACAGGGGAAAGCGGACCTTCACATCGCTTCGCTGCAAGCCAACCGCCTGATAGGGTCCCACATCGGTGCGTGACGGTATCCCCATGAGCCGGGAGCCGGGAGCACCTGACGCTCAAAGGGGAGCGTTGAGCGTCAGGGCTTGCATGGTCGGCTTGGCTAGTTGTTCGACGCGCTGTTCTTCGGGGTGTTTGCCTTAGGGACAGGATCGAGGATCACGAACGCGACCCGCCGGTTTTTCGCGCGACCGCGGCGGGAGCGATTGGAGGCGATGGGTTTGCTCTCGCCATAGCCCTTGGCCACGAGACGCTCAGCAGCGACGCCGTTTTCAACCAGGAAGCGCACCACACTCGCGGCACGACGCTGCGAGAGCGTTTGATTGGAGCGCTTGCTGCCGCGGCTGTCGGTGTGCCCCTCTACGCGGACCTTCTTGACCCAGAGGTTCTGCTTGAGGGTCTTGGCCACCAGGGTCAGGACCTTGTAGCTGCGCCGCAAGATCCGGTCTTTGCTCGTGGCAAAATAGACCGGCGGCACGGTGATGGCGCTGCGCGTAATCTGGATTGGCCCCTTGCTCTTATCAGGGCAGCCATCCTCATCTTTTACACCGTTGACCGTCTCAGGGTCACCAGGGCATTTGTCTTTGGTGTCGGGGATGCCATCTTGGTCGTTGTCCGGATCTGGACAACCATCGTGGTCCTTGAAGCCGTCTTTGTCTTCGGGCTCGTTGGGGCATTTGTCGTTGGCGTCGAGGATGCCATCTTGGTCGTTATCCGGGTCTGGACAGCCATCGTGGTCCTTGAAGCCGTCTTTGTCTTCGGGCTTGTTGGGGCATTTGTCGTTGGCGTCGAGGATGCCGTCTTGGTCACGGTCGAGGTCACGCGGGGGATCCTTCGGCTTGGGCTTCGCCTTGGAGGGTCGGTATTGGTAGCTCAGCCCGGTGAGGATCCGGAAGGTCGGGGTGCCTACGCCTTTGGAGAGTCCAGGGCCAGCGCCGATATGGGCCGTCAGGCCGTAAGGAAGATAGAACCGAAGCCCGCCGAGGATCTCTGCGGGGATCTCTTCTGCGTCTTGTTGGTCGAGAGTGAGGGCAAAGGAGCCGTCGACGATAAGGTCGATCTTCTCTTTCCAGAGGCCTACTCGAGCGCCAATGGAGGCGAAGAACTCATCGTCGATGGTCACCTGATCTTGGCTCTGGCTGCCCGCTAGCTTGGCGTTCTGCGCTCCGCGGATGCGAAAGCCAAAGTTGAAGCCTAACCCTACCCGTCCAAAGTCCATCGCCACAATCCCGCGGGGAGCTACGGTTACGCCCTCATCGCCGAGGAGGTCGACGCGGCTACCCGTAGGAAGAGAGACCTCGACCGCCGCCGCGAGGGTGAGAACGCTCCAGGTGAAGATACGCACCTTGGGGATCAGACGCAGATCGCCGAGGCCGGCGCCCAGCGATGAGCCAGCGGCAGCACCGATGAGCGCCGGGTCGCCGTCTTGGGCGAGGGTGACGGGGAGCACAACGCCAAGCTCGAGGCGATCCCAGAAGCCCATGGCGACCATCAAGTCCATGTCGAGGCGATAGTCCACGACATCGGCCACCCGGTCGTTGGTCAAACGGTCGGTGATCTGGAGCGGGCGGTGGGCGTAGTGAAGGTAGAGCCCAGCGGAGAAGCTGAGGTGGGGCAGAGTCTTCCCACCTTCGGTGACATAGAAGTTCAGCGGGCTGGCCGCCGGACGAAACTGCACCAAGGGGATCTTGATCTGCTGGGCCTCGGCCTGGCCAGCGGCCAACAAGCCGCCAACGCCCACGATGGTAGCGATGCCTCGCCGACGCCGGATACAGACGAGCCCCAAGAGAAGCAGCGCGAGCAGAGCTGCTCCGAGGCCCGCGTCGTGGCCGCCAGAAGAGCCGATGGCACAGCCGCCGCCGCCAAGGAGGGCGAGGTCGCCGTCATCGGAGGAGTCGAGAGGGTTCGACCCTCGCGCGACCTCTTTGCCGTCGTCAACGCCACCACCGTCGGTGTCTCGCTTCAGCGGGTCGGTCTCGCCGTCATCACGCGTACCGTTCTTGTTCTTATCCTCTTCACCGTCCTTGAGCCCGTCACCGTCGGTGTCGTCGCTCTTCGGATCGGTCTCGCCAGGGTCAACGACGCCGTTGCCGTTCTTGTCCTCGATGTGATCCGGGATGCCGTCGCCGTCGGTGTCTTTCGCGTTGTCGGCTACGAGGCGATCGGTCTCGCCAGGGTCAACGACGCCGTTTCCATTCTTGTCCTCATCGGCGTCCTTGATCCCATCACCATCGGTGTCGAGGTCGCGATAGTCGGCATCGCCATCACCGTCAGTGTCGGGCACCGTCAGCGGATTGGTCGCCAGGTTGTCGTCGAGGCCGTCTCGGTTCTGATCCACGAGACCATCGATCTTACCGTCGACGTCTGTATCTTGGCCTCCCCCTTCGATCAGATCGTTGACACCGTCTCCATCGCTGTCGCTATCTCTATAGTCGCGCTGGCCATCGCTGTCGGTGTCGGGGAGAGGCCAAGGCTTCGCAACGAGGTCGTCGTGCAGGCCGTCACCGTTCGTGTCGCTGAAGCCATCAACCTTCGCGTCGCCGTCCTTGTCTTGGCCCCCAGCCTCGGTCACGTCGACGATGCCGTCGTTGTCTGCGTCGAGGTCTCTGTAGTCTCGCAGCCCGTCGCCGTCGGTGTCCGGCAGCGGATGCGGCGTCGCGGCGAGGGTGTCGTCGAGGCCGTCTTGGTTGGCGTCGACGAAGCCGTCGACGCGGCCATCGCCGTCCGTATCCTTACCGCCGGCCTCGATCACATCGACGATGCCATCATTGTCGCTGTCGACGTCGAGGTAGTCAGGCACGCCGTCACCGTCGGTATCGCCAGCGCCCTCGACGATATCCGAGATACCGTCGTTGTCCGCGTCGAGGTCTAGGGTATCGACGACGCCGTCGCCGTCGCTGTCCTTCGGCGGTGTGGTGCTCGTATCTTGGGGGTCGAGGTAGTTCGGCACGCCGTTTTGGTTGTCGTCATCGTCCATTGGGCCGCCGATACCGTTCTTGTCTTCGTCGGCGGTGAGGACGCCGTCACCGTCATCGTCGTTGTCCAAGATGTCCGCTTTCCCGTCACCGTCGGTGTCCTGCAGCGCTGGCGCTTGACCTTCATAGGCGTCATCGAGGCCGTTGCCGTTCTTGTCTTGGCCAATGGGTAGGAGGTCGGCCTTGCCATCCGTGTTGGCGTCACGCCCTTCAATGCCGTCAGGGGCGCCGTCGGAGTCGCTGTCGAAGTCCTGAAAATCACGGGCGCCGTCGCTGTCGGTGTCCGGCATGGCGAGCGGTGTAGCCGCGACAGCGTCATCAAGACCGTCTTGGTTGGCGTCGACGTAGCCGTCGACCTTTCCATCGCTGTCGGCGTCCTTTCCGCCGGCCTCCAAGATGTCAGGGATGCCGTCTCCATCGCTGTCGAGGTCGCGAATGTCTGCGATACCATCACCGTCGGTGTCCAAGGTGCCATCTTGCGGGTCTTCGACGAGGTCCGGGATGCCATCGTTGTCATCGTCGAGATCCAGGTCATCGGTGACACCGTCGTTGTCGGTGTCGCGGGTCTCCTTGCTATCTGGATCGAGGTAGTTGGGGGTGCCGTCGTTATCCGTGTCGTCGTCGGTGGGGCCGTTTTTGCCATTGGGATCCTCCGCGCTGGTAGGCACGGCGTCACCGTCATCATCGCTGTCTTGATAGTTCGGCTTCCCGTCCGAGTCGGTGTCGGGGAGCGTCGCCGGCGTAGCGTCGTAGGCGTCGTCGATGCCGTTCTTGTTGGCGTCGGTCTGCGATGCCTTCACATCGGCCTTGCCATCTTCGTTCTTATCGTGACCTTCGTTGGCATCGGGGACGGTGTCGCCGTCGCTGTCGAGATCGAGGGCGTCAATCGTGCCGTCCTTGTCCGTGTCGGGCAGCGGCAGCTGTGTCGCGACGAGGGCGTCGTCGAGGCCATCTTTGTCACTGTCGACGAAGGCGTCGACGCGGCCGTCGCCGTCTTGGTCCTTGCCGCCGGCCTCCTGCGCGTCGGTGATCCCGTCGCCGTCGCTGTCGGCATCGAGGCGATCCGGGAGGCCATCCTTGTCTGTATCCGGATCGGTCAGAGGGGCCGTGGTCAAGCCATCATGCCAGCCGTCTTTTGGCGTCACGCTGTCGGTGAAGCCGTCGATTCGGCCGTCTCCGTCCTGGTCTTTGCCGCCGGCCTCCCGAGTGTCGGTGATCCCGTCGTTGTCACTGTCGAGGTCGAGCCTATCGACCACGTTGTCACCGTCGCTGTCGGGCAGCGGCCAGGGCGTGGTGGCGACAGTGTCATCGAGACCGTCTTGGTTGGTGTCGGTGAACGCATCGACGCGGCCGTCACCGTCTTGGTCTTTGCCGCCGGCCTCGAGGATGTCAGGGAGGCCGTCGTTGTCGCTGTCGAGGTCGAGGCGATCGACGATGCCATCGCCGTCACTGTCACCGCTGCCCTCGTTGGCGTCGGGGACGCCGTCGTTGTCATCGTCGAGGTCACAGGCGTCGCCGCGTCCATCTTGGTCCGTGTCGCGTTGATCCGGGTTGGCGACCTGGGGGCAGTTATCGTTGCCGTCGCCGAGGCCGTCGCTGTCGGCGTCGGGCTTGCATTGTTTGTTTCCGCAAACCTTGGCGCTACCACAGTCGGCCGCGGTGAGGCACTCGACGCAGGCGCTGCCGCTGACAGAGGTGTCGCAGATCGGCGTCGCCGCCGCGCAGCCGAGATCTTGGCCGCCAGGGGCGGCGCTCGTGTCTTGGCAGGTCAGGCATTGGTTGGCCGGGGCCGCAGAGGTGTCACAGATCGGCGCCGTCGCCGAACAGCCGAGATCCTGATTGGCTCCGGTGGCGCTGTCGAGACAGGTCTGCACGCAGGTGTTCTGGCCTCCCGTGGTGTCACAGAGGGGGGCGGTGGCTGCGCAGCCGTCATCGAGGCTGGTGCCGGTGGCGGTATCCAGGCAACGCTCGCAGGTGTTCGGGGTGGGGGCCGTATCACAGACGGGGGCGGCAGCGCTGCAGCCGTTGTCGGTAGCGCCTCCGCTGGCGCTATCCGAGCAGCCAGCCACGCAGCTGTTGGTCGTCGTATCGCAGACGCTCCCGGAGGCGCAGTCAGCGTTGGTCATGCATTGGACGCAGGCGCCTTGCCCGGAGGCCGCGGAGGTGTCGCAGACGGGGGTCGCGGCAGAGCAGCCGAGGTCGGTGCCGCCCGGGGTTGAGTTCGTATTCTGGCAGCTGAGGCAGCGGTTGGCCGGAGGCGAGGAGGTGTCACAGATGGGTGCTGAGGCTGTACACCCGAGGTCCTGAGCTGTTCCACTGGCGCTGTCGAGGCAGCCGCTGACGCAGCGGTTTAGGCTCGTCGAGGTGTCGCAGAGAGGCGTGGTGACCGCGCAGCCGTCATCGCGGCCGGTCCCCGCGGCGCTGTCAACGCAGGCGCGGCAGGCGTTGGGGTTCGGGCCCACGTCGCAGGCGGGCAGTGTTGCCGTGCAGCCGTTGTCGACAGCGAAAGAAGCGTTGTCGACGCAGGTGATGGGAGTGCAGGTGGAGGCGAGGGGTGAGGCGATGAGAAAGCTCGCGCCCTGCTGTGAGTACGAATAGACCGCCAGCTCACCGCTCTGAGGCATAGTCCCGGCGGCGAAGGTGCGGTCGATCTCGAGGGTGTTGTTGACGTAGACCTGCAGCGAGGTGGCGCTGTAGGTCACACGAAAGCGGTAAGTCGTGTTGTCGCTCCAGCCCGTTCTGCCCAAGGTGCTGCCGCGAGCAAGCTCGGTGACCTGGTTGCTATGGTCCCAGAAATCGAGCTCTGCGGGCACACCGCTGACTCGCGACAGCGCCAGCCCTGCGAGGCCCGTTCGTCCTCGATGCGTCTGATCGCTCTGCTTCCAGTCGACGAGGAGGTAGTCGGCCGTGGTGTTGCTCTCTTCGCCAGCGTCGAAGCCCAAGACGAACCCGATGAAGTCATTGTCTTGGGTGGTCTGCACCTCGATATCGAGCTCATAGGTGTTCCCGACCGCCGGCGCGCCAAAACGCAAGGCGGTGGGGTAGGAGTTTCTCGTCTGCAGGGCGCCGCGTTCGTTGCCGAGAATCGTCCAGTTTGGGGCGCTGTGGCTGCTGCTGGTGGGAATCCCAAGCGTCAGCGGGGTCGTGGTGCGCATGCTGATATGGGTGCAGGCCCAATCCGGCTCGATGGTGCAGGTTGGGCTGCAGCCGTCGCCTGGGATGGCGTTGCCGTCATCACAGGCCTCGCTTGAATCGACTGCCCCATCCGGTGCGCCGTTGAAGCATTGCGCGTCCGCCCTCTGCGGGCAAAGCAAGACGAGCGTGAGAAGATACAGCGGAATGATGCGGATCAACGGGCCACCTCCTGATTGAAGGGCAGCGGGTCCAGGCAGTCAAACTATGACCATTCGATACCAGGTTCTCTGGCATGCAATAGTTGCGCCTCTTGCGGCATGGCTATTTGCTTAAATTTACATAGGATTTCTCCCTTTCATCGTTCTGTCCATATCAGGTCTGCTCGATCACCGCCGCCCCGAGAGTGAGCAGGCCCATCTTGTGGCCTCTCCCAGACCTTGCTGACTCCCACAGGCGTTTGATATCTCTTCGGCTGAATTGCTGGATCTGAGAGACGAGCAACAACCCCAGCGGAGTCTGGGACCAGCGATCGATTACGTTTTGGGGGAGTTGTAGCTGGATCAGTCGGAATCAGCCGCGTCTGGCCCTGCGAAAGCAGGGCCACCCCGCCGATGAGTATCTCGCGCGCGGCGGCTCCTCGAGACGCCCAGCACAGCCCAGAGTCGGCCCAGAGGCGCCAGCGCTCGGCTGGGCTCGCGCCCTGATCTCAAGACCTTCGCTCACCATCGGGCCTCGCGTCGCTCACTCGATGACGTCGACGACGAAACCACAGGGCCGCGATGAGGAGCCATAGCCCGCCGAGGGTGCTGTCTTCGCCTCCGACGCGACACCCACGGTCCAGCGGCTCGGAGCCAGCCTGCTCGCCATGCTTGCCAGGAGTGGTGACACCGCTGTCCCCCATCGGCAAAACACTGGTGTCCCCCATCGGCGGAACACTGGTATCGAGCCAATCGCAGGGGACGCCGGGGGCCTCGCTGCTGCAAACACCCTGGTCTGAGCAATAGCGATCCGTCAGACCGTCGCAGTCGGCGTTACAGCTACATGTCATCGGCGGCGGCAGCGGTACGTCGGGGCCCGAATCCAGCTTGGGCGCGTCGGGCCCTCTATCCTTCTTGGACCCATCGGGGCCCATATCCTGGCAGGGGATCCCAGGGCCCCAATCGTCGCAATAGCCGTAGCTGCTGCAGTTCCCGTAGCCGTAGGGCTTGCAGTCGTCGTTGCACACACAGGGCATCGGGGCGATGCTCTCGGCTCGCGCAGCGTCTTTGACCATCAGCGTCGCGAGGATGGCGAAGAGCGTTGTCAGAAACAGTCGTTGCATCGTTTGCCTCCTGAAAAGCACAAAGGCAAGCGTTGGACCAACTCGCACCACAATAATTTCAACTATCTAACGCAGCGCTGTGCCACCTTGGGCCACCACCGAGGCATTGTCGCCGGATCGCGCGAGAGCCCGTGGTAGGTTGGGCTATCTTGGAGGTCAACACCGACTCGGCCTCTTCACCGGTGGGTGGTCTGCGCCCTCCTTCTTGGGAGCGCTGCTCACGCCGCCCCCAACAACTGGGCGGAGGGCGGCGCCGAGCCCGACGAGATCGATCTACGTTTTGACCTTCGCCTGGGCGGCGATTGGAGACCCGCCATTGGCGGCAAGCTCCCGGGCATCAGCGGCACCTACGGCGTCGCCTGATGGGGAGGAGGCCGCCCCGGCGAGCGGCGATAGCAACGCCAACAACCGACGACGGCGGAGGATGCGGCTGCAGCGCGAACCTCGCGCACCGAACAACGAGCGCGCTGGGGTTGCTCTTGCGGGCCCTCTTGGCTCTACGCCGAGGCCAGCCTCACTGAGGCCCACTCGAGCGCCTCGGCGAAGCTCGCCCTCGAGCGCCTCGCCGAAGCTCCCTCGAGCGCCTCGCCTCAATAGCTGGTCTTGACCGGCGTCATCTCCTTGCCAAAAAACCCTAGCCCCAGCTCCCCCCAGGGGCTCTGTCCCCAGCACTTCAGCTTGCTGTTGTGCACCGCGCAGCTATGCCATTGTCCAGCGCCGATGACCGTGACGCCGCCTTGGAACACCTGCTGCGGCGTGTTGTATCTATCGTCATAGGTGCCCACACCAACCTGGCCCGCGCTGTTTTGGCCCCAGCAGTAGAGTGCCCCTGTCGTCGTCATCGCGCAGGCGTGAGACCGCCCGGCGACGACCTTCGACGCGGCTGCATTCGTCGGCAAGTTGACTTTCACGGGGCTTGATTGGTTGGCGCTGACCCCGTTGCCCAGCTGTCCGGAGTCTCCAAGCCCCCAGCAGAAGACCTCACCACCGCGGACGGCACAGGAGAACATCCCCCCCGCCACGATGTCGGTGGTGTTGTTGGGAAAGACTCGATAGGGCGTATCATGGGAGGTGGTCGTGCCGTCGCCGACCTCGCCCTTGGTGTTGGCGCCCCAACACCACGCCTCGCCGTTGATCCCCACCGCGCAGGTCTGGTGCCCATGCTCGGCGTCGGCGTTGACCTTCGAGACGCCCGTCTCCAGCCCCTTGACCACCGTCGGCGTCACGACGTCCGCCGTGAGCGGCCCGAGCCCCAGGGTCGGCCAGCCGATCCCCCAGCATTTGGCGGCGCCCTGGTCGACGGCGCAGGTGTGGCCAGAGCCGCCCGTGATCATCGTGACTCCGGCCCCGAGGTTGGGCACGACAGCCGGTGAGAGCACCTTCGTAGCGTTCGCCTGGGCCTGCTTGAAGTGTTGCGCGTCGCCCCAGCACGAGGCGCCGGTCGACGTCACGACGCAGGTGTGAGTCCCTCCGGTGGTGAGCGAGGATGCCCCCGAGAGTTGGGGCACCAGCGTGGGAGCGGAGCGGGAGACGTTATCGCCCATGCCGAGCTGCCCGCTGGTGTTGAAGCCCCAGCAGTAGACCACCGCCGGCGACTGCGTCCGCGCGCAGGTATGGTACCAACCACCGTCGATCTCGACGACGGTCTTGCCGCTGAGCGCCGTCACCTCCCGTGGCAGCGGCTGGATGCTGCGCCTGCCGATGCCGAGCTGACCGTAGTTGTTTTCGCCCCAGCAGTACAGCTCGTGCCCTGTGACCGAGCAGCCATGGGCTCTGCCTGCGGCGATGAACGATGACGACGCTGGCGGTAGCAAGACCGGATTCGCCTTTTTGGCGTAGTTGAAGGTGCTACCCTGGCCGAGCACACCTTCGCTGTCATAGCCAGCGGTGAAGACCGTCCCTTGAGTCGTCCGGAAGGCCGTGAAGGATTGCCCAGCGGCGATCTGCTCCACGGTGCCTGTGATCCCTTGGACCGGAGAGGGAGAGTTCACGGAGATGCTCCCCCCATTTCCGAGCTGGAGCTGAGCGCCCTGTCCCCAGCAGAAGGCCTTGCCGGACGCGATGGCGCAGGTGTGTCGAACGCCCAACGCCACGTCCGTGACGCCCGAGAGCGTGACCTTGGTGGGGGCGGTAACTGACGAGTTGGTGGTCGAGCCGATGCCGAGCTGGCCTTCGCTATTTCTGCCCCAGCAATAGAGCTGGCTGCTGGCGATGGCGCAGGTGTGCCAACCTCCAGCGGAGACGACAGCCACCGAGGAAAGCGAGACCAGCTGCGGCGAGGTCTTGTTGGAGCCGGCGACGCCGAGCTGGCTATTGCTGTTGCTTCCCCAGCAGTAGAGCTCCTTGGTCGTGCTGATCCCGCAGGTGTGAAAGTCTCCAGCGGCGACGCTCTCGACCTTCGACAGGATCTGTTTTGGCGTATGAGCGGTGTTGGTGGTGCTGTCCCCGAGCTGACCCTCGTTGTTCCTTCCCCAGCAGTAGAGCTCCTTGGTCTTGCTGATCGCGCAGGTGTGCCTGGCGCCAGCCGCGATCGCCGTCATGCCCTTAGTGACGAGGGCCGGCGTCCCCTTCCAGATCACCGCGCTGCCCAAGCCGAGCTGTCCTTCGCCGTTTTCCCCCCAACACCAGACCTCTCCTTTGAGGTTGAGTAAGCAGGTATGTTTGTCACCCGCCGCCACCTGCACGATCGCGAGCAGCGGATCCGGGCCGCTGTCAGCGTCGGGCGAGCTGTCACTGGCGTCGGGTTGTCCGTCTAGCGCCGGCCCGTCGTGTAGGGTGTCCGCTTCTGCGTCAGGTGCCACGTCTATCGCCCCATCGCCCGCGTCGATGGAGCCATCGCCCGCGTCGATGGAGCCATCGCCCGCGTCGATGGAGCCATCGCCCGCGTCGATGGAGCCATCGCCCGCGTCGATAGAGCCATCGGGCACGCCGCCGCCGTCGATGGTCAGCGTCAAGAAGTTGCAGCCGTCAGCGCTGACGCGGGCAAAGACGCTGCCCGTCCCGAGCACACGATCGTCCTTGTCGAGCGCCGTCAGCGACACCGTGAGCTCGTGACCGGCGAGGTTGGCGAGCGACAACACGAAGCGCCCGAAGGTCCCAGCTCCGTCGAGCCCCGCCTCCTGCGTCGACAGCTTGCGGGTCAACCCTGTAGCCACGCCATCGTCGACGACCATCTTGAACGTCTCCACGTCACCGGAGACGCCCTTGAGGGTGTAGGCGATCTCGGCCTGCGGCGCGAGATCGGCGCAATCATCCCTACACCCCGCAGCGACCAAAGAGGCGGCGGCGACTAGCGCCAGACATGCGAAACGAGCCATAGTTCGAGTCCTCTCCTGCGTGATCGTGCGCCGCCGCTAGAGCTCGACGAGAGGCCCATGGGGCACCCGCGAGTCACCGCTCGCCGCGACACCGACCGCCGTCGCACCACCGGCGATCGCGACACCGCCGATGATCGCCCAAAACCACCACGTCTTATAAACAGGCGTCGACTTGCTCGAAGCGGCCGTTTGTTCACGCCTGTCGTCTGACCTGCTATCTGTCGTCGACACCAGCGAAAGCTTCCGTTTGTCGTCGCCGGCCTTGGGAGGTTTCCCAGCGCTGATGACCACGGCCCCCTTCGCCTTCACCTTCGCCTTGGCCTCGAGCTTGGCGATTACGCCGCGGAGATAGCTCGCGTCGGGATGAGGGCGTCGATGATGCGCTCGGTGCTCGTCGAGCAGCGCGGTGTAGGCCGATGAGGCCTCCTTGTGGCGACCGAGCTTCGCGAGCATCGCGGCGATGCCCTGCAGCGCCTTCCCCTTGAAGGGCGCCCTCGCCTTGGGCTGCCGCTTCGCCCAGCTGCGTATCGCCGCGCGGTAGTCATCGAGCGCCTGCTGATGATGCCCCAGGCGCCGCTCCGCCGTAGCGAGATGGAAGCGCATCTCGGCCTCATGGTGCACCTTCGCGCGCGGAAAGAGGCGCCTGGAGGTCGTCAGATAAGCACGAATCGCCGCCTGCGTCTTTCCCGGATCACCTTGGTCCCTACGCGCTATGGCGATCCCATAGGTGAGCTTGAGTCGCCGCCCACAGCGCGATCGCCAGTTGATGCTCGTCGCTCGGCTCGGGGTCTTGCACGTGACCTGAGCCTGCCGCAGAAGCTCGACATAGAGCTTGATCGCGCCCTCGAAGTCACCGGCACGCTCGAGCGCCCGGGCTCGCTGATACATGCGCGCGCTTCGCGAAGCGCTCTCGGGAGCGCCGAGGGCGGCCGCAGGCACCAGCAAGAGCGCGAATACCCATACCAGTCGAGATGCATCGTGCATGGTCGCTCCTCCGGATAGCGAGCGTTGGTCTCGCTTCCCCGGTCACAGCCTCTTCATCGAGTCACCAGATGTCCATCGGGTCGCCGCGATGTGGCTCGCCATGGTGTCGCTCGTCGCGACCTGACTTGTCGCCCTTGTTCCGTTTCTGTCGCGTCTTGCCTGCGCCGCGCGTCTTGCCTGCGCCACGCGTCTTGCCTGCGCCACGCGTCTTGCCTGCGCCACGCGTCTTGCCTGCGCCACGCGTCTTGCCTGCGCCACGCGTCTTGCGTCTTGCCTGCGTCCCCCGTCTTGCCTGCGTCCCCCGTCTTGCCTGCGTCCCGCGACGACAGCACGGGGCTCATCGTCGACGCGTCCGGCGACTCCTTCGTGGCGTCGTTCGCGACCCCTCGATCGTCGCTCGAGACTCTCGCGGCGGCTGGGCCCTCTGCCTTGCGGCCGGCCCTGGTGGGCGCAGAATCGACAGATGCGCCTCGCCACAGCCAGAGCCCCCCCGCGCCGAGCGTGACCAGCACCAGCGCGAGGCCGGCCAGCAGCGCCACCTTGCCGTGGCGTGTGGGCAGAACCAGCGCCGTGTCGACCTCCCCCACAACGCTGCGAAGGGTCGTATCACTGATCGCCGTCTCGCTGCCCCCCAGTCGCCACGATAACTCGGTTGTCTCTGTTTTCGCGCCTCGCGGCGAGGACGAACGAGCGACGCGCGACACCCCATCGCTCGCTCTCGTCGCCTCATCGCCGAGGGCCGCGCGAAAGCGCGTGAGGAGCTCTGTCGCGCTCCTTGGCCGAGCCGCCGGCTCCTTCTCGAGACAGGCCCCGACGACCTCGGAGACCGCCGCCGGCACGTCGGGAGCGAGCGCCTTCAGCGGCGGTGGTTCGGCCTTGATGTGCTGCGCCAGCAGCAACGCGGAGACGCCCTCGACGAAGGGAGGCCTGCCCGCGAGCATCAAATAGAGCATCACACCGAGCGAGTACAGGTCCGTTTGTGGGCAGACGTCCGACGCTCGCCCCGCGGCTTGCTCTGGCGAGATATAGATCGGCGTGCCCATGATCATCCCCGTCGAGGTCAGCCCAGAGCCCTGGGGCACCTCCAAGAGCTTGGCCAAGCCGAAGTCGAGGATCTTCAACCTCAGCGGCTCCCGATCGAGCACGAAGATGTTCTCCGGCTTGAGATCGCGATGAATCACCTCAGCGTCATGGGCAGCCTGCAGACCCGAGCAGATCTGCTCGAGATAGGGCAAGAGCTCGGCGACACTGAACCGCTTGCGTTCATCAAGCTCGGCCTGCAGATCTCGACCGCGCAAGAGCTCCATCAGGTAGTAGTGTCGACCATCCGGCAACGTGCCGAAGTCGTACACATCGATCACGTGATCGTTTTCGATCCGGGTCACAGCCTGAGCTTCGGCCAAGAAGCGCTGTGCGACCTGTTCGTGCTTGAAGAGATGAGGCGACAAGACCTTGAGAGCGACTCTCCGGCCGATTTGCGGATGCTCCGCCAGATAAACGGAGCCCATCCCGCCCTCGCCTATCTTCTCGCGGACGACGTAGTTACCGACCTGGCTTCCTTCTAGCGAGGACACTGTATCTTCCCCGACGCTCCTCTCACGCCAAGCACGGCTCTCTCGAGAGGCGTGAATCTCGAAGGGTGCAACCTCTCTTCGATTCTCACTCGACAAAAAGTGAACCGCGCTCCATCGGGCAAGTCAACCAATCGGCTCCTAGGTATTTCTTGCGGGGCTGGGCCCAGAGTCCAGGACCAGCGAGCTGTACTTCGTCGTACTCTCAGGAGCACCCCCACACAGTTGAGACCGAGCGGGGTGCTGAGCTGCCGAGCCGATTGCGTAGCCGAAGACATGAGCCGTACGGGTGCTACGGCGAACGTTCTGAGGCCTAGAGCGCTGATCCGCTCAGCGGACCGAGCTGCGCGAAGGATACGGAATCACGGCGTAGGAGCGAGAAGGGCCTGCTGGTAGCGCGCAACCGACGAGCGACAACCGCCGTGATGTCGCAGACCAGCGCGGCGACGGGAGGGAAGTTGGTCAGCGCTCTAGGAAGCGGCCGGCGGTGCTGTGCCCGGCGACGGGAGGACTGTGTGGGGGTGCTCCTAACCATCGTACAGGCGGTTAGCAGAGAGGGAGACCAAGGGCTTCGCCCCCGTACTAGGCGACGATGGCTCGACCATGCGTTTTCACCGCTGCCTCGCTCCTCGCGCTGATGGGAGCGCCCTTTCAGGCCTTCTCGCCCGTGGCGCCTGCCTCCGCAGCGCCGGCATCACAGGCCTTTGTCGTGGCCGGGCGTGCGGGAGAGCTGCCTAGCGATCGCCCAGTGGCCGCCCGCCTTGGCGAGAAGGTAACCGCCTGGGCGGTTCTGCGGCTGCACGAAGGGCGGCGCTGGCAGCTCTATTCGGACGCCCCCGCGCTGTCCCTCCGCCGGCGAAGGTATCGCCGTGGCCGTCGAGGCGCCGCGGGCTTGAAGCCGCTGTCGGCGTTGGGCCGGCTGCGCGTACGCTGGTGGCGCGTCGAGCCTCGACCACACCACGTCAAGACCAGACCGCCAAACCCGGGAAACCCCGCCTACTCCAACGCCCATCTCTTCGGCCCCAAACATGGCAGCTGGCTCGGCTACGACACTCTGGAGTACAAGGAGACGCCGATCTTCACGCCAGCGGCGAAGGCGACCCGCGCGGCCACGGCCTCACGTCTGGTCCTGAGCCGCACCAACCCGAGCCACGTCAAGGTCAACGTCAACGGCGGGCTGGGCACCATGCGCTACAAGGTCACCATCGAGCTCCTCGACCGCGGGCAAACGCTGGCCTCCTTTGGCAAAGATCGCGTGGGTAAGCGTGGCATCTCGCCGCGGGTGCTGCGGGTGACCTTTCGCAGCGGTGATGACTTCCCGGGCTATCTGCGAGGCTTTTTCAACGTGCCCAACGTCTTCGGCTCGGGCGGCCATGGACGACACCACCAGACCGACCTCTACCAGGGGGCTGACTGCGCAGATGTGATCGTCGGCGCGCTCCGAGCCGCCGGCGCTCGGGTGCCCTACACCTCTGCTCGTGGCTTGACGCGCTACACACGGCCGGTGACCCAGCGCTTGCTGCTTACCAAGAGCGGCGTGTTCACCACAGATGGCACGACGCCGGTCGCGCTGCGCTTCGGTGTGGCCCCGAACGCCGACCTCAGGTCAGGCGATATCATGCTGATCGACTACAAAGACTTCCAGGACTCGCCGCGCAGCTGGGATCACGTCGCGGTGCTCGACCACGACCGTGGCGTCAGAGGCCGCTTTGACCCTGCCGACCCGATCTTACACATGGGCTACCTCTATGGGCTGACGGAGAAGACCGCCGCCGGTGAGGCGCCGGCCTATGTCCAGTTCCTGCGGCTGCGGCTGCGCTATCGTCGCGCTATCGACCGCCACCGAAGACGTCTCCGTCGCCTCGACGCTCGCCGGCGCAGACGCGCTGGTGTTAGCTGACGGACGAGCAACGAAGCCAACGGAGTTCAGGAGGGAGGGTCTTTCATCCGGCTCCGTCATGCCGATCGTCTTATGGCGCGGGATAGCGGCCCAAGGGTTCGTTGCATCGCGCGCTCCCACCGATCGCTGAGCGCCGGGGCTCGACGTTGACTAACGTGCTCACCACTTGCCTCGAGAATTCGGCCCAGGTGCGACCGCCGAACGAGCACCGGATCCTGGCAAGGGCGAGGTTCGCACCCTCGTACCAGTCGGTCCCAGCGTCACGGTGTCCTAGAGCGCTGATCAGCTTACCGGACCGAGCTGCGCGAAGGATGCGGAATCACGGCGTAGGAGCGAAAAGGGCGCCTGCTGGTAGCACGCAACCGACGAGCGACAACCGCTGTGATGTCGCAGACCAGCGCGGTGACGGGGGGAGTTGCTCTGCGCTCTAGCCTGCGTGCAGGCCAACCCCACCATCGTCTTCATCAACGGCCTCCGCTGTCGAATAGAAGACAGCCTTCGTCAATTCCCGGCCATGACAAGGCGCTTGAGGCTCACAGAACGGTTACCCGCCGGGCACCACGTGGATCCCCACCAGCCGCAGGATGTCGATCAGCTCGCTGCGCGCTGGCTCCGACTCCATCTCGACCTGCTGACGCAGGATCGGGAAGAAGTCGCGGTTGTCGAAGGACAACAGCAGGCGCCTGGCCGTGCCGCGCAGCGGCTCCTGCTCGTGGCGCAGCACCTCCACCAGGAAGTCACCGACCTCTAGCGACGGGATGTGCCCCAGGCTCTCGAGCGCCGTCGCGCGAACCTCGGTGTCCTGGCTCTCGCGAAAGATCCGCACCAACGGATCGAAGGCGTGGTTGAAGTGAAGCCGCCCCAGCGCCTCGATCGCCGACTCCTTGACCAACGTGTCCATCGACTCGAGGCCGCGGGCTAGCACGGTGAAGGTGCGCTTGAAAAAGAGGAAGCGCAGCGCCCGCATCACGCCGCGCTGCACCCGCACGTCCTCGTGCTCGAAGAGCGCCTCGAGGGGGCTGAGCACGGGATAGATCTGCAGGTCACCGAGACCCTCGGCGATCATCGCCAGGCCGGCGGCGGTCTGGCCGCCGCCCTCGAGCAGGACCAGCATCACGTTCAGCGCGCGGCGGCGCACGACGTCTGGGTAGCGCATGTCGCCGACCACCGCCGCACAGACCGCCTCCGGATCACCGCCGTGCTCCCACTCCATCAGGTCCATGTACCAGATCTCGGGATAGGCGTGGGGCTGGCGCAGGTACTCGGGGAAGGGCTCGACCTCCCTGCCGCAGCTGACGCCGATGTAGCGCGCCGCGATCCGCGCGTAGCGCTCGCGCTTTTTTTGAGCCAGGTCGAGCCGGGCGAGGCAGCGATAGGCCTTTCCTACCGCCTGGTAGTCGCCAACGGCGTTCTCGCACTCCACCGCCGCGAGGTAGCAGTTCTCGGCCATCTCCGCGGCGGCGCCGTCACCCTGCGCCTTCTCCGCGGCGCGGGTCCAGGTCTCCGCCGAGGCCTTGAGGTAGTAGCCGTCGTAGATCATCCCCGTGCGCCGGCAGTACTCGGCGGCCTCGCGGTAGAGCGACGCCGCGGCCTGGTATTCGCGGCGCTGGTTCGCCTCTCGCAGGAAGTCCTCGTAGTACTGCAGGGCGTAGTACTTGAGGTTGTCCTCCTTGAGGATCCGCACGCAGTTGATGAAGCCCTCGGCGAGGTTCTCAAAGGCTCCAGAGCGGCGCCCGAGCTCGAGCAGGATCTGATAGCAGTCGAAGGCTCGCTCCCGACGACCGGCGGTCTCGAAGGCGTCGGCTGCCTCCTCGAGCAGCCGCTGCGCCGTGACCAGGTGCGCGCTGCCCGAGTCGTCCGAGAGCTTCAGACAGCAGGCGCCGAGGTTGAAGTAGACCAGCGCCTCCTCATAGAGAAACGAGCGCAGCCGCGGCGAGCCGCGCAGCTGATCCCAGCAGTCGCGCGCCGAGGCGAAGGCCGCCCGCGCCCGCTCCGGGCTGCTCGCCCGCTCGTCGTCGCCGGCCTTCTCGTAGCAGATCGCCGCCAGCACCAGCTTGTCTGCGCGCTGGTAGAGCTCGGCCGCGGCGTGGTAGCGCTGCTGCTGCTGGAGCACGCGGGCGCGATGCAAGCTCTGCTGCTGATCGAGCAGCACCGCCGCGTCGTCGAAGTGCTGAAGGTAGAGGTAGATATAGGCGGCCTCTCGAGGCCGGGAGACGCGCGAGAACGCCTCTGCCAGCCCGCGGAGCCAGCTGTCGTACTCGGGCTCGATCGTATGGGTCTCGCGGCAGAGCTGCCGATAGAGGTCGATCGCCTGATCGAGCTGCCCTCGGTCGAGCAGCGCCCTCGCGCGCTTGCCCTTGCTATGCAGATCCAAGCTCGCGCTCCAGGCTCTCGAGGATCGATGAGTCGATCTCGTCGGTGCTGCTCCTCGGCGTGGCGACGGTCTCGGCGCCCTCGGCGTCCGGCGCCGCGTCGTCGACGATCTCCAGCGCCCGATCGACGGAGCGCTCTCGCGACGAGAGCACGTCGGCGTCGACGATCTGATGACGGTGCATCGCCGTGAGGTAGTCGAGATGTAGGCTCGACGAGGGCAGGATGAACACGCCGTAGAGCTGCGCGATCTGGGCCAGCTCTTGCACCACGTCGACGCCGATATGGCATTGCCCGTGGGTAATGAAGTAAAGCAGCAGCTGCCGCTCCTCCTGCCGATGGAGCCGGTTCAGCTCGCCGAGCAGCTGCCGAAAGACGCGCCCGTAGTTGCGCCCGCGCTCGGAGCGAAACGAGAGCATATGGGGCACCGCCGCCTCGCTGTTGCCGCTGATCCGCAGCACGTCGTAGAGCCGGCTGTCGAAGAAGCGCAGCCAGACCTCGTTGCCCTGCAAGGTCAGCTTCTTGGCCAGTGTCAGCGCCAGGCCGCGAGCGAAGACCTCCCGCTCGCCGCGCATCGAGGCGCTCGAGTCGACCAGCATGTAGTGGAGGCTGCGCTCCTCCAGGCGCTGCTTCTCATGGCCGTAGTAGTAGAGCTCGTCGTCGATCACCTTCTGGATGAAGATGTCGTCGTCATAAGCGAACTCCGAGAGCACGATAGAGTCGACGCTGCCGTGGCGCTCGATGGAGGCGTAGCCGTCAACAGAGAAGGTCTGTACGCCGCTCTGACGGCGCGTCTCGAGCACCGAGGGCAAAAGCTCCATCGAGAAGTTCACCACGCCGTTGGCCTCCGGCGAGGAGAAGACCGACAGCAGGTCGGCGATGTCCATCACGCCGCCGAAGGCGCCGCCCTCCCTGAACATCCCCAGCAGGCGCAGGGTGTCGAGGTCGATCTGCTCGACCGCCGTGAGCAGGAAGAGCTGGGACTGCACGAGGTGATGCAAGAGCGACGACACCGGCGTCGGGTCGAAGTCTGCGAAGTGCGCCTGCTCGTCGGCGTCGAGGTAGATCCCCGGGTCGAGCGGCAGCTCCGTCGCGCCAACCCACAGTCGGTTACCTCGCCAGCGCTGCTGCAGGTCTCCGAGCAGCTTCGACAGCAGCACCGCCATCAGATCGTCGCGCAGACGCCAGGCCGCGGCGGCCTCGGCGAGGTCGCTCTCGGCGACCTGGCGCAGCATCGCGGCGTAGGCCGAGATCAGCTGCTCGTCGAGCGCAACCTCGCCCTGCTCCCGCACCTGCTCCAGATCGATATGTCCCGAGCCGGCGAGGACCTGCCCGAGGTCGTTGACCACGAAGAGCGGCAGCGGCACGCCGAGGCGCAGCATCGTATTATGCCACGCGGCCGCGCGGACCATGCCCATCGCGTTGTCCGGCACCACGGGGCTCGCCACCAGCGTGCCGATCTGACGCGCCAGGTAGCTCCGGCGCATGTCCTCCGGGACAGGCATCTGCTCCTCAGGCGAACTTCGACGACGAGAAGACGCTGTCGAGCAGCTGGTCGACCTGCGACACCATCCGCCGCGCCGTCTCGTTGTCGATCGACACCAGCGCGCTCTTGATCTCGTTGAGGTTCTTCAGCTGCGAGAAGAGCTGAATATCCGAGAGATCCTGGCCGGTGGTCAGCAGGTCGCGGATCATCTCCAGCTCGGCGAGGAGCTCGTCGAGGCCCGCCGTCGGGCCGATGAAGCGGCGCTCCTCGGGATGCTCGCGGTAGTAGCGGTCGATCACCGGCGAGACGATCTCGGCGAGGATCTCGACCTGGTCGAGGTTGTTCCAGATGTGTTTGAGCACGAAGAAGTCAGCGTCGCAGGGGGCCGTGCGCCCATCGAAGATCGCGCTGGCCGCGAAGAGCTTCGTCAGCTTGACCACGCGCCGATCGCTGACGCTGATGCCCTCGGAGCGAATCTGGAAGATCAGCCCTTTGTAGGTGGTGATGAACGCCTCGGAGAAGCGCATGAAGCTCGCGAAGCTGCGGTGGGTGCTGTGGAGCACCTCCGCCGAGAGCAACGCCTGCTGCTCGCCTAGGTTGCCGGTGAGCTGGGCGATCTCGTGGGCCACGCCGCGCTGCACCAGGTTGGCGAAGTGGTAGGAGTCGAGGTTGTCGGATTGCACGCGTAGCAGGAAGCGATCGAAGATCGCGTGGAGGTCGTCGTCGTTGGGGACCTCGTTGGAGGCGCCAAAGACCGAGAGCAGCGGGCATGAGAGCACGTTGCGTCCGTTGGCGTAGCGCCGCTCATTGAGCAGCGTCAGCAGCGAGTTGAGGATCGCGCTGTTGGCCTTGAAGACCTCGTCGAGAAAGACGATCTCCGCCTCTGGCAGCATCCCGTCGACCCGGCGCCGATACTCCCCGGAGCGGAAAGCCATCATATCCACCGGGCCGAAGATCTCGTTGGGCTCGGTGAAGCGCGTCAGGAGGTACTCGAAGTAGTTGGCGTCGATCAACCGGGCCAGGGCCCGGATCAGCGCGCTCTTCGCCGTGCCAGGGGGGCCAACGAGGACCATATGCTCCCCGGCGAGCACGCTGACGATCATCAACCGGATGATCTCCTGCTTGTCGAGAAACATCCGATCGATGGAGCGGGCGGTCTCCTGCAGCTGGGCAGCGAGGTACGGGTGGGGATAGGACGCGGTCGGGGGCATGTGATCATTCGCCTCGATTCAGAGAGCCTGGTTCAGGTGACGGCAGAGGACCTCGACGTCGTCGCCGTCGAGTCCCTCCAAGGTGGTGGCGAGCAGCTGCTCTACCCGGTGAGCGGTCTGCTCGTCGCCGAGCCGCGACGGCGGCGGGAGCACCCGGGCGCGGCGGCAGAGGGCGACCAACCCGAACAAGGAGGCCATGGGGTCGTGGATCGTCGTCGCGTCGCTCTGCTCGTTGCTCTCGACCAGACAGGAGCAGACGACGAGGTAGTAAAAGAGGTTGGCCAGCAGCCGCAGCACGGCGCGCTGCGCGGCGCGCTCCGGCTGGCTCGACTCCTCCGAGGCCAGCGTCAAGAGCTCCCAGAAGCTGCGCGCCAGCGCTGGCCCCGTGGTGTCGAGGCCCTGCTGGAGGTAGACGTAGGCGAGCGCTCGGCAGACCCGCGGCCGCAGCAGGTAGGCGACGAAGGGGCGCCAGCGCAGCGCGGGGAAGGGGCGCGTGACGGTCAAGAGCGCCGTCAGCGGGCTGGCCGCGAAGAGCGCCTCGATCAGGCTCCGCTGCTCTCGCGTCAGGGTCTCGTCGGCGAGCCAGAGCACAGGCTCCTCGAGGCGCTGTACCCGGCGCAGGCTCCCCCAGCGCAGCAGCCGCGCGGGCGGGGTCTGCCCGCGAAACCGCCGCCGGCCGACCCAGAAGCGCACCTCGACGTCGGTCCGCGTCAGCTGCGGGAGGTTACAGAGCAGCGTATGCCGCGCCACCAGCTCGGCCTCGTCACGCGGCGGCGGCACGTCGAAGCACCAGCGGATGAAGGCGCAGAGCTGCTCGAGGCGGGCGGCGCGGACCGTCCAGCGCTCGCGCTCCGGGTGGCCCAAAAAGAGCGTATTGTGCAGCCCGACGAGCATCCGCCTCGACACCCCGTCGAGGGGCGTGCTCACCGGCGTCGGCCAGCTCGCCTGGGCGTGGGCCAGCCGCAGCGACTCTACCCGCACCAACACGTCTCCAGGGCTCGCCGCCTCCGCGGCCAGCGCCGTCAGATCGCTGACGTCGAGCGGTCGACCCACGTGAAGCTCTCCGCCCGCGATGAGAGGCAGGGCGAAGTCCGAGAGGAACTCATCGGGTAGCAGCGCGCTCATTCGACTCCCGGCGGCTCGCCCTCTCCGGCCGAGGTCAAGAGCCGCTGCTCGTCATCGGCTTCGGCGGGCAGCGCGCCGTCGAAGCGCCAGAGCGGGAACAGGCCGATCTCGTCGTTGAGCAGCGCCAGGGACTCGATCTCGGGGGCCGCCGGGAGCAGCGTCGTGCTCCCCTCGCGCACCACTACCTGCGCCAGCGAGTGGCGCCCCAGAGGCGCAAAGTCAGCGCGGTTGAAGCGCAGCGGCTCCGGCTCGTCGCGGCGAAAGAAGAAGAGCTGATTGGCGATCGCGCCGAGGTGCTCGCGGAGCACGTCCGGCGCCACGCGGGGCAGCAACGAGAGACCCTGCGGGATGAACACGCCAGGGGCCAGGGCCCAGAACATCTCACCCAGCGGCACGAAGTCGACGCCCGTTTCGGCGAGGAGATAGATGAAGTCGTCGGTGACGCAGATACCGTAGCGCGCCAACACCGGCGGCGGGAGCAGGTAGATCAGCCGCTTGAGCCGCTCCCCCTCCGTTGCGGGGATGCGCGAGGCTACCAGCGGTGGCTGGGCGCCGCTGACGGGGACCAACCTCAGGGGCACCTTCACGTCCTCAGCCGCGGCAGGCGACGCCTCGGCGCGGACGATCTCCGACAGCGGCCCGAGCTCGACCAGCGTGTTGGCGTCGACGAACTGCGGGGGTCGAGAGAGGATGTCGAGGCGATCCTGCGCGCCTGAATAGAGGTAGAACTGCTCGTCGTCGAAGACGCTGCTGCAGGACGTCAACTCGAAGGGGTGACGATACCCGAGCTCTACGGCGACGTTGTCGACCTTGACCCGCAGCACCTCGACACCTGGCGTCGACGAGAAGAGCTGGGCCATGCGCTCCGGTAGGTCTTCACAGCGCAAGAGGAAGACCCGCTCGAGATCGCGCCCCGGACCAAGGGGGATCTCGGCGGCGGCAGCGGCACAGCGAACTCCGTTTCGATGCAGGTAGGTCAACACGGGCCGAAAGAGGCCGCGGACGACCCGGAGCAGCGCCGTCTCGCTGGGGGCGAGGGCGTCGCTTCGCTCCTGTGTCAACGAGAGGGTCTGGGTCATCCGCGCGAAGTCGAGGGCGCGCTCCTCTCCGTAGACCTGGACGAAGTCGCTCGCGTAGAGCACAACGTCCCCGGCGCCAGCGTGGAGGGTGTCGACGTCGTAGCCGAGCGGGGAGCGGGTGTCGCGGTATTTCACGAAGTGCTTCGCCGACCCGGTGAAGGTCATGCCACCGATCAGCGCGGCCACCGCGGCGACGCTGTCCGCAGCGAAGCTCGACCCCACCGGCAATTGCACCAGCAGCTCGCGGCTCGATAGAGGCGTTCGGACCTGCACGATCCGCAACGCCGGCAGCAGCTCGTCGAGGCTCATCTTCTCCGAGAGGCCGCGAAAGAGCCCCACGACGCGATCGATCGAGGGCAGCAGCACCATCACGTAGCGGCCGAGCGCTACGCCACGGGCGTCGGGGGCCAACCCGGGGGCGACAAAGCGGGTCTGATTGGCTGCGACGTGCTCGAGCATGTGGCGAAAAAAATACGCTTTTTGGGCGATCGGTTCAAGGGAACCGCCCGCTGTTCGTGCCAGCCCCGACCTCATGGTCAACGCCGCTGGCCCTTGGTATCGTGTTCGAGGCCGTGTAGCCTCCTGGCAGGTCTCACGCGGCCCTTGGCGAGAACGATGGGATTGTTTCAGCGCCTCTTCTCCTCCGAATACCGCAAGGCCGTGGCGGCCGAGGCGGCGGGCGACTTCCTCGCCGCCGCGCGCTCCTACGCCCTCTGCGGCGAGCCGTCGAAGGTCAGCGACATGCATCTGGCCCAGGCGCGGCGAGAGTCGACCCTCGAGGGGCGGATCCGCTCGCTGCGAAACGCCCTCGACTTCGCTGGCGCCGAGGATGACGAGGCCGCCCGTGGCCGGCGATCGCTGGTGCAGCGGCTCCTCGCAGAGGCCCTGCGACGCCAAGGTCAGCGCCTCGGCGCGGTCACCAACGAGGGCCGACAAGCGACGCTCGAGGCCGCGGAGTGCTTCGTCGTCAGCCGCAGCTTCGAGGTTGCTGGCGAGGTCTTCCTCGAGGCGGGCGACGTGCAGCGGGCCGTCGACGCCTTCAGCAAGGCGGGCATGATCGAGCGCGTCGAGGCGCTCCTCGCCGAGCTCGACCAGCAACAGAGCCGCGACAGGGAGGTCGACACGGCCTTCAAGGACTACGAGATCTATCTCCGCGGCGGCCAGCGCGACCTCGCCGCGGACGCCCTGCGACGCTGCGTCGAGGCGGCCGAAGAGAAGGGCGAGTACCGTCGTCTCTACGCCCAGCTCGAGGCCCGGCTGCTGCGGCGAGCGCGGATCGAGCTCGAGATCGGCGGGCAGCCTCTGTGGGTCGTCGGCCTGGACGCGATGGTGATCGGCCGAGATCCGGACTGCGAGATGATCGTCCGCGGCCCCTCCGTCTCGCGGCGTCACGCCCGGATCCTTCGCGCCGAAGGAGCGCTCTGGCTCGAGGACGCGGGCAGCCGCAACGGCACCTTGTTGGGCGGGCTGGCGCTTGGGGGCCGGGTGCCGCTGCCACGGTCAGCGGAGATCGGCCTCGGTGAGAGCGCGGCGATCGCCGTCGAGCGGATCGGCGCTGCTCAGCTCTCGCTGCGCGTGACCCGCGGGATGGACCGCGACAAGCGCCTCGTATTGGTCGAGCCCTCCGAGCCCCTCGAGCTCCCCGCGGTCGATCCAGCCCTGCCCCCGCTGAGGCTGAGCTTCGAAGATGGCCGCCCCTGGCTCGCCGCTCTCAGCGGGACCTTGACCCTCGACGGTCAGCGCGTGATCGACGTCGTGCAGGCGATCGTCGACGACGAGCTCGAGGTCGAGGGCGCGCGGCTGCGCGTGCTCGGAGGCTGACCGTGTCGTTTTGGCGCCGCATCTTCGGCAAGCTCCGCGGCGGAGACGACGCCAACCAGGCCGCCGAGGCGACGACGACACAACGGCAGCGCCTGCTCGACAGCCCCGACGAGAGCGACGCCCCTGCCCCGTCGGATCCACTCGCCCTCTGCTCGCCGGAGGCGCCTCGCGCCAGCTCCGCGGCTGAGCGGCGCCTCGAGACGATCATCGCCGACCGGCGCGACGCGCCGCGAGCTGCGTCACCTGGCCTCGAGGCCGACCTGCTCCAGCTGATCGATTCTCTGATCCACGAGGGACAGCTACGGCGAGCTCGTGAATACCTGCTCCGCCTGCTCCACCTGCTGCCCCAGCTCAGCGGCCTCTCCCTTGCGCTGGCCGAGATGGACTACGACCAGCGCCGGCTCGAGCAGGCCCTGCCTCGGCTCGAGAGCCTGCTGAGCGAGCCGAGGCATGCCCTGCGAGCGAACTTCCTGCTCGGCGATCACCACCGCCGCGAGGCCAACCTCGCCCGCGCCTTGCGCCACTTCGAGGAGGTGCTGGCGCGCGACTTCAGCTATCCCCGCGCCCGCGCTCGCGCCGAGGCCATTCGCGACCAGCTCGACCGCCCCATCGCAGCGGCGGCGCCGACGATCATCGGCGACCGGGAGCTCGGCGCCAGCGGTCGCTACGTGCTCCAACGCGAGCTCGGACGCGGCGGCGGCGGGACGGTCTACCTCGCCACCGACGGCAACCTCGGCCGCTCGGTGGCGATCAAGATCCTCCACCCCCACGTCGCGCGGCTGGCCAGCGCCCGCACCCACCTCTTTTGCGAGGCGCGCATCGCAGCCTCGCTGCCCCACCCGCAGATCGTCGCGATCTATGACCTGGACGAGCGGCTCAACTTGGTGGCGATGGAGTACTGCCGCGGCGGGACCCTGGCCGACGTCCTCACCGCAGAGCGCGTGTCGTCCCCCCTCTCTCCAGCCCTACGCCTCGAGCGGGCCCTTTGGCGCCTCGCCGAGATGTCGGACATCCTCGACGCGGTGCACCACGCCGGCATCGTCCACCGAGACATCAAGCCCGCCAACTGGCTGCTTCGAGGTGACCGCGGCCTCGAGCGCGCGCCGCTGGTGCTCAGCGACTTCGGTATCGCCCACGCGCAGCTCGAAGGCGAGACGGAGGAGCTCGCCGGCACTCGCACCTACATGCCACCAGAGCAGCGGCGCGGCGCCGCCCCGGACGCCACCGTCGACCTCTACGCCACCGGCGTCGTCTTCGTCGATCTCGTCTGCGGGCGGGCGGCCCTCACACCCGATCAAGCGCTCCAGGGGGCGCCGGTGCTCGAGGTCTCTGGAAACCGCGAGGCCCTTCGCCGCGGCGTGAGCGTCGAGCTGGCTGACGCCGTGGAGCAGCTGGCCGGCGACCTGCTCTGCGCCGACCCGGCCCGGCGCGCCGCCGACGCGGCGCGAGTCGGGACCCACGCCCGAGAGCTCGCAAGAGCCTGCGCCGACGCCTACAGCCGCGATCAGCTCGCCGCGGAGCTCGAGCGACGGGCGGGCCCCGAGCCGCGCCCTGCGGAGGTCGAGCGATGGCTCGAGCAGGCGCTGCTCGCGCTGGCGAAGGCCCCCTCGGGCGCGTAGACTCCCAGCCTTGTCAAAGGAGAGCCCAGACCCCATGAGACGTACCCTCGCGCTGCCGCTTCTCATCACCGCCACGCTCACCACCACCGCCTGTGAGAAGGTCGAGCCGATCACCACGGCCTGGTCCGACGACTTCGAGCGCAGCGAGCTCGGGAGCGACTGGCATAACACCGGCGGCCCCTACCGCATCGATGGCGGCAAGCTGAAGATCAAGGGAGCCTACAACAAGCCGCTTTGGCTCAAGCGGCCGATCCCCCGCGACGCCGAGATCAGCTTCGACGTCCGCTCCGACAGCCCCTCGGGCGATATCAAGGTCGAGGTCTGGGGCGACGGAAAGACCTTCGCCACCCACCGCGGCTCGTACCTCGCGTCGAGCTATGTGTTTATCTTTGGTGGCTGGGGTAACTCGATCTCGGCGCTCTGCCGCCTCGACGAGCACGGCAAGGACCGCAAGGAGAAGCGCGGCGTCAAGGTGCAAAAGGGGAAAACCTACCGCTGGGTGATCCGGCGCAAGGGCAGCAAGGTCAGCTGGTCGATCGACGGCGAGCCCTTCCTCGAGCTGGACGACACAGCCCCCCTTGAAGGGAAAAACCACGCGCACTTTGGCTTCAACAACTGGGCGTCCGACCTCACCTTCGACAACCTAAAGATCAGGCCACTATAGCTCATCCTCGGCGGCGGCTTCGCCGACGACAGCGAGGCCCCGGGCGCTGTCGTGGCCAACCAAGCGACGACTCCTATCCCTATTCGCGCCTCTCACGCGCTCCTCTTGCCCAGCGTTCGTTTCCCAGGGCGTAGGTGCGAGGTCCTGGCTTGGATGAGGCGAAGTGGCATGCTAGCGTCGTTTTCCGATCGGTTAGCAGGAGTCATTCGTTGTCATCCGATCCCATCGATTCGGATCCTCGAATCGAAATCAAGGCCCTCCAAGAGCGCATCTCAGCGCTCGAGGAGCGACGAGACCGCGACGCCGCCTTGATCCAGAAGCTGCAGGCCGCGTTGACCAACGATCTCGGCTCCGATAGCTGGCTCGCGATCTGCGACAGCGACGGTCGGATCCAGCGCGCGAGCTCGGCCGTAGAGCAAGCCAGCGGCTTCAGCCTCGCCGAGATGCGGGGCCACAAGCCCAGCGAGCTCTGGAGCTCAGGCCAGATGGACGACAACACCTATCGCGAGCTCTGGACGTCGCTCGAGCGAGGCGAGCCTTACCGCAACGTCTTTGTCAACCGGCGCCGCAACGGCGAGCTCTTCTTGGTTGACCAGACCATCGCGCCCGTGCACGCCGAGGTCGGCGAAGAGGGTGACGTCGCGCGGGGCCAGGTCACCAGCTACATCGCCATGGGCCGCGAGCTGAAAGACCTCAACGAGATGGCGCGAGGGTTGCGCTACCTCGCCCTAGTCGACCCGCTGACCGAGCTGCCCAACCGCACGCTCTTCAACGATCTCGCTAGCCGCGCCATCGCCAGGGCTCGGCGTCAGGAGCGTCTGCTCGCGATCGTGGTCGTCGACGTCAACCGCTTCGTCTACGTCAACGAGCGCTTCGGCGTGGAGATCGGCGATCAGGTGCTCGTCCGGGTCGCCGAGCGGCTACGCGTCCTCGCCGGTGAGGCCAACGTCGTCGCTCGCGTTGGCGGCGACGAGTACGCGGTGCTGCTCTCCGATGTCGACAGCGTCGAAGACGTCGTGCTCTTCGCCGACCGGGCGCGGCACGAGCTGGCGTTGCCGCTGACGATCGGCGAACACGAGGTGCTCCTCACGGTCTGCGTGGGCGTCTCCGTGTGCCCCGACGACGGCGACTCCACCGAGCAGCTGGTCTCCCACGCCTCGATGGCGCTCTCCAAGGCGCGCCGTCGGGGCCGCGGCGAGTGTGTGTTCTTCAAGGAGCGGATGAACAGCGAGGCCGTCGAGTTCCTCGCGCTGAAGGAGGGGCTCTACACTGCACGCCAACGAGATCAGTTCGCCATGCATTTCCAGCCCTACTTCTGCCTGCGCACCCAGAGCCTCGCCGGGGTCGAGGCGCTCGCTCGGTGGCACTCCGACTCACTGGGTTGGGTCTCCCCATCGCGCTTCATCCCGGTGCTCGAGGACACGGGCTTGATCAAGGATGTTGGGCATCTCCTTCTCGAGAAGGCCTGCGCTCAGCTGAAGCGCTGGCGCGACGCGGGCCTGGACGTGCCGATGGCGATCAACCTCTCGCCGCAGCAGGTCGGCGACGAGGACCTGCTTGTCGATCTCCTCTCCGCGGTAAAACGACACGGACTCCAGCCCGCCGATCTCGTGCTCGAGATCACCGAGACCACGGTGATGGACGACATCGACCAGGCCTCCGAGCTGCTCCGCCAGCTCAAGCGTCATGGCTTCGCGGTCGCGGTCGATGACTTCGGCACCGGCTACTCATCGCTGAGCTACCTGCGCCAGCTCCCCGTCGACGTGCTGAAGATCGACCTCTCATTCATTCGCGAGCTCACCGGCGGGGGCGAAGCCGCCAAGATCGTCAACGCCGTGATCTCGATGGCGCACGGCCTCGAGCTGCGCACCGTGGCGGAGGGGGTCGAGTGCGACGAGCACCTCGACGTGCTGCTCGACCTCGGCTGTGACGCCGGACAAGGCTACCTCTGGAGTCGCCCCCTGGCCGCCGAGGCGTTCGCGCAGCAGTTCGCGAGCTGCTTCGAGTCCAAGACGTCAGCTCCTCCATGACCCATCACAAGAGCAGCGACCCATGTCCGAACACGACGAAGACCTGCCAGAGTCGATCGAGGACCTGCCGGAGTCGATCGAGATCCCGATCGACGGGACCCTCGACCTGCACCACTTCTCTCCGCGGGAGATCAAAGACCTGATCCCAGACTACCTCGCGGAGTGCCGCGCGGCCGGAATCCTCGAGGTGCGGTTGATCCACGGCAAAGGGACGGGGGCGCTGCGTCGAGGCGTCGAGGGCGTGCTAACGGGGCTCCCCTACGTCAAGAGCAGCCGAGGCGCCCAGCAGGTCCAGGGAGGCTGGGGCGCCACCATCGTCGAACTCGAGCGCTCCTAGAGCGCTGACCAACTGACCTCCCATCGCCGCGCTGGTCTGCGAAATCACAGCGGTTGTCGCTCGTCGGTTGCGTGCTACCAGCAGGCGCCCTCCTCGCTCCTACGCCGTGATTCCGCATCCTTGGCCCATCTCGGCGCACTTTTTGCTTTGCAAGAACGCTGTGAAGACCACTCGCCGCAGCTTCGCCTTCGCCCTAGCCACCCTCGTCGCCCTCTCGGCGACGAACGTCGACGCACGCCGCTACAGACGGCCCGTCGCGAAGGTCGGCCCCAACGTCGTGCGCCAGAGCTCACTGACCACCCTGCGCCAGCGCATCAACCTCGAGCTGGGCACAGACCGCATCGTGGCCCATGTGCAGCACATCGGCCGACGGAAGGCGAGCCTGGCCTTCGCCAAGACCGGCGGGAAACCCCAGCGCCTCGACCTCCAGCGCCTGCTCCCGCAGATCGCAGCGCCCCTCCAACGGCGCGTCACCCATGAGCTGGCGAAGCTCAGCCAGAAGCCGGCGGCGACCTGGCTCAACAGCCTGCAAAAGACCATCACCCACACGCAGAACGCCGAGCTCCGCACCGCGCTGACCGCCTGCGCCAACGAGATGGAGCGCCTCGGCAGCGCCGGCCGCCCCGCCGACTGGCAGGCCCAAGAGCAGGCGCGCTTCGAGAAGCGCTTCGCGCGCAAGCTGTTACGCCACCAGAGCGGCTCGACCGCCTGGCTGCTCCCCCAAGAAGGGCTGCCCGCGCTGCCCGCGTCGACGAACCCGCAGGTCGTCGCCGAGCTGAAGAAGCTCCCCCCTCGCGCCAGCAACGCGATGAAGGTCGCCCGCCTCGAGCGGGTCGCGGCGACCCTCCTCGGCAGCGCGAAGGCCAAAGACCAGCGCCGCGGCAAGGCCGTGCGGAGCTACCTGGCGAGCTACAAGCGCGACTCCTGGGTCGACGCCTTTCTCGACAAGCAGCTCAGCAGGTTCAGCAAAGAGACCGGCATGCCGTGGAAGCTCGGAGACAACGTCAGCTGGCAATACGGCGTGAGCGCCGCGGATAAGCGGGTGATGCGGCAACGGCTGACGAAGGCCTGGTCCATCGCCCGCGGCGCGGTGCACCCGGACCTCCTCGCCTGGACCCTCGCGGTCAAGGTCGAGGTCGACCCCAACGCTTCGGGGGCCTCGCATCAGGGCGACACGATCCGGCTGCGCCCCGACAGCTCGGTCAAGGACATCCTCCACGAGCTCGGTCACCACATCGAAGACTACGGCGGCCTCCGCACCATAGCCGGCGCCCATGGCATCCTCGATCGGCGCGCCTTCGGCGGCGCGATGAAGCCGATCACCGAGATCGATCCCACCGGCACGTTCGGCAGCTACGCGCCGGGCACCCTGGCCCACGCCGGCGCCTTCGAGCGCCCCTACATGGGCAAGGTCTACCAGAACGGCTCCACCGAGGTCATGTCCGTAGCCCTGGAGAAGCTCGCCGACCGCCAGGCGGCCAAGCAGTTCTTCAAGCGCGACGGTGACCACTTCCTCCAGATGCTCAACGCGATGCAGCGCAAGCCCTGGCCGATGGTGGACTAACACGGCGACGACGACCCTGACACCTCGATCACTGCCTTCAGAAACCCAACACCCAGCCTCTCCAAATGCACATCGACGCCCGGATGGATCCGAAAGCGACAGGCCATCGTCGATTCAAAGAACCCGAGGGTTGGAGCGAGAGACAAGGTGAAGGCGAGGGCGAGGGTTAAGAGCTTCCCCACAAATCCAAGACCGAGCCGGGTGCTGAGCTGCCGCGCCGATTTCGTAGCCGACGACATGAGCCATACGCGTGGTATGGCGAACCTTCTGAGGCCTAGAGCGCTGACCAACTTACCTCCCATCGCCGCGCTGGTCTGCGAAATCACAGCGGTTGTCGCTCGTCGGTTGCTTGCTACCAGCAGGCGCCCTTCTGGTGCTCTTAAGGCCTTCGAGAACGGGCAACACGCGGCAACGTCGCTCCTCGCTCGTATGAAGCGCTCGCGAGGGGAACGACTCGCGGTACTCCAGAAAACGTTCGGCTTGGCTGCGCTGCGTACCTCGCGAAAAAGGGCCCTACTCAACGCGGACACACGACGTTGACCTCCGAACGGCGACCCCGAAAAACACCCCAACCCAATCGCTGTCGAAATCCCTGGAATTCGAGTTCAAAACGACCGAGCTGCGAGCCCTCGTTGCAGGGGCGCTCTCGGCCTCTCAGTCGGGTAGGGCGACGGGGTTGACGGCGAGCCCATCGGAAAGCGCCGAGATCGTCTGAGACACTCCAGCGTGGTCGTCACGGAAGGACGATTTTTGGTCCAGTCTGTGTTGACCTTCAGCCACGGACCGTCATAGATAGTCGGAGTCGAAGGCACGACGTGGGCACGGCCCAGGGCGAGCCGAAGGCATGAGCCGGGTAAAGGACCGGATTCACACGCCGCCGGAGTGGCGAAATTGGTATACGCGCGGGATTCAAAATCCCGTTGGCTTTGGTCAGTAAGGGTTCGAGTCCCTTCTCCGGCAATCCTCGAAGCGGTGCGCCTCTTCTTGGCTCACCAGACGCTCCCATCGGCAGCGCCTCGCGCTGCATAGACTCTTCGCCTCCGGGCGAACCCCCGCAAGGAGCCACCGATGCGCGGTAAAGACCTGGTTGGACTGCACCTGATCGACAAGCGAGAGCTCGACGGCCTGCTCGCGCTGGCCCACGAGGTGAAAGCCAACCGTGAACGCTTTCGCGGCGCCCTCGCCGGCAAGATCCTCGCCCTGGTGTTTCAGAAGCCCTCGACCCGTACCCGCGTCTCCTTCACCGCCGGCATGATGCAGCTCGGCGGCGAGGCGATGGTGCTCGGGCAGCACGAGCTGCAGCTCGGTCGCGGAGAGACCGTCGCCGACACGGCCCGCGTGCTCTCGCGCTATGTCGACGGCATCATGGCTCGTGTCTTCGCCCACGCCGACATCGAGGGCCTCGCCGAGCACGCCACCGTGCCCGTGATCAACGGCCTCTCCGATCTGCTCCACCCCTGCCAGGCCCTCGCCGACTACCAGACGATGCAAGAGCGCTTCGGCGACATCACAGGCCTGCCAGTGACCTACGTGGGCGACGGCAACAACGTGGCCCACTCGCTGGCCTATGGAGCCGCCAAGCTCGGCGTCAAGCTGACCATCACCTGCCCCGAGGGCTACGCCCCAGACGCGGCCGTGCTCGCCGCGGCGAACGACGAGGGCAAGGCCACCGGCGCCGAGATCAGCGTCAGCGACGACCCAGCCGCCGCCGTCAGCGGCGCCAAGGTCGTCTACACCGACGTCTGGGCCTCGATGGGCGAGGAAGAGCAGGCCGAGGCCAAGCAAGCCAAGCTTGCTCCATTCCAGGTCAACGAGGAGCTCTTCGGCAAGGCCGACGGCGACGCGATCTTCATGCATTGCTTGCCAGCGCACCGCGGCGAAGAGGTCACCGACCCGATCGCCGACCACGCGCGCAGCGTGATCTTCGACCAGGCAGAGAACCGCCTCCACGCGCAAAAGGCGCTGCTGATCGAGCTGCTGGGCACGTAGCGTCAGCGTCCTCAGTCGTCGTCGACCACCACGGGCCCGCGCTCCTGCGCCACGGCGTTCGCCTCCTCGTCATCGATCACGCCGTCGCCGCGCCCCTCGTCGGGCCGAGGAAAAAAGATCCAGCCGTCTGCCTCGAAGACCTGGCGATGCTCCTCGGGGAGCGCCCAGCCCTCCTCGGCCCAGAGGTAGCCGGTGTAGGCGCAAATCACGGCGTCGAAGCAGTGGTCGTCGCGGAGGCAGCCCTCGCGCCACACATCGAAGCGGAGCCTGTCGCCGAGCTCCTCGAGGATTTCGGCGCGGGTGCGCCAGGTGCCCACGCTGCGCTTGTAGGCCTTCGCCCGCCCCTCCCCGCAGAGCCGCGTCAGCGTCGCCTTGGGGTAGACCTCGATCAGGTTGTGGTTCAGCTTGAAGCGCTGCTCCAACGCGCGGCGGAGATAGTGGGCCCGCGCCGTGAGCGGCCCCATGCCCTGGCCGAAGGTCTCCCGCGGCAGGATCCCGTAGCGCCGGTGAAGCACGACCTCGCAGGCCCGCTGGGTATATGGTGTCGTGGTCGGCTTGGCACCGGTGCGGATGCGCTCGCTGACGAGCTGTCGACCAGCCCCGCGAAACCACTCGATTACCGGGTCTTCGCAGGCCTCCAGCCCGAGGCAGCGCGGCAGCGTACAGCGCGTGCAGACGGTCCGGGTGAGAGGGGCGTCGATCGCGAGCAGCGCGCCGTCACCGTGCTCCTCGATGGCCGCCAGCAGCTGCTCGTCGTGGTAAGGTCGCCCCGTCGGGGCTTTGCGCGACACGTGGCGCACCCGGGCGCCCTCTCCATCAGCCTCGAGCAAGGCCACGGCCGTGTTTTTGCCCTTGCCGCCGCCGAGATCGACGCCGATGTAGCGGCGGAAGGTGCGCGCTGTGGCATCGCCTGCCATGGGATCAGCATACCAGCGCCGCGCGAGCGACGCCCGAAGGCCGCAGGATCCGACATGGAGCGACCGCATGCCACTGTTCTGTTGGTTCGCTGAGGAGGCTCGTTTACAGTACCGCCATGGAAGACAGGCCCAAACCGGCACAGAAACGGCGGCGCCAGAGCACTCGCTACCCGGTGGTCGCGCCACTGAAAGCCAAGTGCTCTAGCTGGAGCAGCTTCCATAAACTCTTCAGCCACAACATCTCCGCTACGGGCCTCTTCATCCCAACGGATCGTGAGGCGAAGGTTGGCGAGATGGTCCGTGTCGAGCTCTTCGCGCCGGACGAGAGCACGATTCACCTCCAGGGGCGGGTCGCCCACATCGTGCCCGGCGATGGCAAGACTCCGGGAGGCCTCGGCGTCCATCTCCAGAGCGTGGCCGACCAAGACCAGCAACGCTACCTCGCGTTGGTCTCGCAAGCCGCGACGCTCTGCGAGGTGCGACCGATGGAGCAGGGCAAGCCGCGCGCGATCCCGCCAGCGCCCGCCAGCGCCCTCGCGCCCAAGGCAATGCCCAGCCCGAAGGCGCCCGCCTCGACCCAAGACAGGCAAGACAGGCAAGACAGGCAAGACAGGCAAGACAGGCAAGACAGGCAAGACAGGCAAGACAGGCCTCAGCGTGGCCTCTTCGGAGCCCGCGGAGCGCTGGCGAGGCCGGCTGCCCCCACGCCCGCAGCGCCGCTCGAGGCCGTCCCCAAGGCTCCTCCTCGAGCGCCACTGAAGCCGACGTCTACCGCAGGTCGCGGTGAGCCGCCGCTGGCCAGCGGCGTCGACGCTGGACCGACCGCGGAAGAACAGCAAGGGAAGGGCACGCTGACGACGCTGCCCGCCGTCCCCGCCGAGCGCCTCGACGAGCGAGGTGGCCTCGAGACCTCCGATCGCCTGGCGCCCGTGATTGACGACGAGGAACCTGCGTCGGTCGACCGCAGCAAGCGCGAGACGAGCGCGAACTTTGGCCCCGAGGACCTCCCCGACGAGGTCAAGCACGCGATGGAGACGGCAAACGGCCTGAACCAGCCCACGCCACAGTCGATCGGCGTCTCCGGGAAACCAGCGGCCAGCCGCGAGGACGCGCTGGAGACCACCCGGCGCTCCCTCGAGCAGAGCGACGACGTCTCGCCCGACCAGCTCGTCAACAACCTCCAGACCCGCATCAGCCTCGGCGAGCCCGAGCCTCCACCCTCCGCGCCGACCTCTGGCGCTGACGACAAGACCTTGAGCGCCCTCGAGGATCCTCCACTCCCGGGAAGCGACAGCCAGCACGCCGTCGTGACGCGCAGAGCCCCGACGAGCGTCGACAGGAGCCGCTCCGCGACGGTCCCCACCCCCTTCTTCACGGTGCCGACGGACCTGCCACCTGTCGTGGAGGAGTCCGTCGAGGCTGCAGACCAGGAGACGACGGCTCTCCGAGATGAACCCGTCGTCGATGTCCCCCTCACGGTGATTGTCGACGACAACCTCACCGGTCCTGCCGCGCTGCCCCCGAAGCCCACACCAGCGCGCCCGGCGCCGCAGATCATCGGCGCGCCGATCTCTCTGCCCGACGACGATGCGGCCACGAGCGCCAGCGACTCCGGCCCGGTCGCAGTCGTCGAAGAGGACTTCCCACCGCAACCCTCGCCGAGCAAGGGCCCACTGGCCACCATGCCGAGCGGTGTCGACATCGACATCGACGAGCCCGCGCTGGAGCCCACCGCCACAGCAAACGACGGGATCCGCGAGCTGCCCCCCCTCGACGCGGAGATCGAAACCACCTCGCCACCCCCCGCCAGGCCCGCTTCGAAGCCAACTCTCCCGCTGACCCTCGCGCCGTCCGACCGCCCCGCGATCGTCGCCGAAGCGAAGCCCCAGCTACGCCCTCAACCGCCGGCGGCCAAGGCCTCGCCTCCACCCCCGCCCCCGCAGCCGCCGGCTCAGGCCGCTCGCCCGGCGGGGCCGCAGCTCCGCGCCGATCTGCCGCCCATCGTGGCGATCGATTTCGGCACGTCGCGCTCGAGCGCCGCGCTGGTGGTCGACCGCAATGTCCACGTGCTGCGGCTCTGGAACGGCGCCTGGGACATGGCCTCGGTGGTCGGCTTCCTCGAGAACGGCTCGGTCGTCCTCGACGCCGACGCCAAGCGGATGCTCGGCACGGACCCGCAGAACGCCATCGCGTCACCGAAGCGCCTGATGGGCCGCCGCTATCAGGATCGCGAACTCGAGCCCTACCTCGCCTCGCTGGCCATGCCGCATTCGCAGGCCCCCGACGGTGGCGTGCTGCTCCACGCCCACGGCGCGACCTACAACATCTCCCAGGTCTGCGCCCCCGTGCTCTACCAGCTCAAGGTCGCCGCTGAGCAGCAGCTGGGCAAGCAGGTCGAAGAGGTCGTGATGACCGCCCCGGTCAGCTTCGACGACCGACGCTATGCGGCCCTCGAGCGCGCCGCCGGTCTGGCCGGCCTCGAGGTCCTCGAGTTCGTCGATGAGCCTACCGCCGCAGCCCTGACGAACCGCTTCGATCCCTCCTTCAACGGCCTCGTCGCGGTCTACGACTTCGGCGGCGGCACCTTCGACTTCTCCGTCGTCGAGGCCAGCGGCGCCGATGTTCAGGTCGTCGCCACCGCTGGTGACATCTGGCTCGGCGGTGACGACTTCGATGAGGCGCTGGCCAACGCCGCCGCCAACGCCTTCTGGCGCGAACACAAGATCGAACTGCGCCACCAGGTCGTCCAATGGCAACGGCTGCTCCACGCCGCCGAGCAAACCAAGCGCGCGCTCTCGACCCGTGACAGCGCCGTGGTCGAGGTGCGCGACGTGGCGCTCACGGCAGCAGGCCAGCTCCACCTCTCGTTTCCTGTGAGTCAGGCCCACTTCGCTGAGCTAGCCGCCCCGATCATCGAGCGCTCCTTCGACACCTGCCGAAACGCGCTGGAGTTATCAGATATCCAGCCTCGCGAGATCAGCGCGGTCTATCTCTCCGGCGGCACGAGCTACATCCCCGCCGTCCGCGAAGGCCTCGGGCGCTTCTTCGGCATCCCCCCCAAGGCCGCCGTCCCGCCAGAGCGCGCGGTCGTCACCGGTGCCGCGATCTACGCGGCGTTGCTGCATATGGGCTCTGTAAGCGAAGAGTAGCGGCTGAACGTACAACCAGTCGCGCGTGTTCAGTTGTGGAGGTCTGTGTCGGCGTCGTGGGCGTCGGCGTCGTGGGCGGCGTCGGCGTCGTGGGACCCCGAAGCGACCTCCGTGTTGCTCTCTGCCAGGCTGTCCCGTCGACGGAAGGGGCGGCGTGGATCGATCTTGTTGCGCGCCGGGTTCAGCTCGGCGCTGCCTCGATCCCGAAGGTACTCGAGAAAGACTCGGGCCGAGTGCAGCTCGCCAGCGGGCAGCACATCGACCAGCCCCTTGACCTGCTTGCGGAGCACATCCGCTGGCCCCTCTCCTGAGAGCGTGACCCGCGGCAAGGGCGTGGGAGGCTCTGGCGGCAGCTCGACGTCGCCCCAAGGCGCCGGAGGATCGGCAGCGAGCTGCTTGGCTTCGAACCAACGGTTGATGTGATGGTGCAGCAGGTCGGCTCGGTAGTTGAACCAGCGCTCCCGCTCGGCCGGGAAGCTCAGCAGGACGTCCTTGAAGCGACGAAAGGCCCCCTTGCCATCGATCGCGATCAGCAAGCGGTCGGCGAGGTCTTTGTCTTGCACCGACGCGACAAAGCGCTCCATCCAGCGATACTGCTCCCGCGACGAGGCTGGCTCGATATGAACGTACGCCTCAGGATCAGCTTTGATCTTCGCTGATTTGTCGGCATCCTCGGGGGCCCCCTCGATCAGCACCAGGACCTCCCCCGTAGAACGCTCGATGTAGCTTTGAAGGCCAGGAGAGTTGCGCTCGAACGCCGTCTCCACATCAGGCCAGTTGACTTTCAAGTTCACCATACGCACTCAACCTCGTGTCCGCGTGTCGACGCTCGCGATCTAGCGGAAACGACGATTCTTTCTTTCCTTGAGCTTTCCTTGAGGCGCCAAACGTCTTCCCTAAAGCGCCCAGGGCAGCGGTCTTTGATCTTCGGAGGCCACATCATACGCGCCGGCGCTTGCTTTGCAAGCCATGTCGAGGGGCTCGATTGACAAGCCCTCGACCATCCGTACAATACGCGCGCACTGTCCAATGGAGGCCCCATGGCCCGCGTTACTGTCGAAGATTGCCTGGAAAAACTAGGCAATCGGTTTGCCCTCTGTATCCTCGCCGCCGAGCGAGCGCGTCAGCTCTCGAAGGGCGCCGCGCCGCTGATCGCCTGCGACAACAAGCCGGCCGTCACCGCGCTGCGCGAGATCGCCGCCTCCAAGGTGCACTTCATCGAGAACGTGCACGAGGTGGTCGAGGGCTTCCTCGACGAGGCCAAGGAGATCGAGCGCGAGACGCTCGGTTAGCGCTCTTCGGGCGCCATGGACGAGCGAGCCTCGCTACACGTAGCAGCTGACCACGTCTTCATCGCTGGCGTCGGTGACCTCGGCGCCGAGCTCTGCCAAGCCAACGTTACCTTCGGGCTGGCCAAGATACACGCGGTGCAGCGCGCCCTGGGTCGCACGCCAAACGCCTGCTTCGTTGGTGCCCCAGACGCCACCGTCACCCGAAACCCGCGGCGCTGGCAGCAAGGTTTCGGCTACGGCGGCTTCTACAGCATCGACGAGGACCTCGCGATCCTCGACAGCAAGCCCAACGCCTGTGGCGTGCTCGTGGGCGCGCTCCCCGGCGCTCCAGATGAGCGCGAGGTGCGCGAGGCCGCAGAGGCGGTACGCCGTGAGCGCCTCGAGCTCGAGGGCGTAGAGCTCACCTACGATCTTCATGAGAGCAACCACTTCGTCGACGCCTGCGAGCTCGAGGAGGCGCTGGTCGACGATCCAACCCTCGCACTCCCACGGCATATCCTGGTGCTCCACAGCTCGGGGCATGAGCATCGCCGTGAGAGCCCCTTTGGCCCGGGCCTCTATCTCGACGAGAGCCCAGAGCTCGCGCGGCTGGCGACCCGCCACGAGACCCCATGGGGCAACCTCTCGGTGCTCACCGGCGACGACGCCCGCGCCTACTATCGCTTCTGCCAGCGGGTCCAGCGCTTCAACGCCGAGCGCCGCGAACTCTACGCCGCGAAGCTCTTCGGCGAGTTCCGCGCGGTGATCAACGCGACCCACCAGGGCTTCCGCCGCCCGGGGCAGCATTACCTCGGCGCCTACTGGTTCGAGCACGAGTCGCAGCTCTTCCCGCTGACCCTGGGCCCGGACCAGCCGCTCTTTTTGCTCCGCCCCCGCACGAACTTCCGCCCGGCGACCCTCGACCAGCTGGGCTTCGCCGAGCGCGCCGAGCGACTGGAGCTGACACCGCGGCTGCTCGGCGCCAACGTGCTGCCCCACGGCGGCGGTTATCGGCTCGAAGGGCGCTACCTCGGCGCCGAGGGCGAGCGCGATGGTGAGCGTCGCTACCTGATCGACCGAGGCGATCCGGATCACCCCCCCTTCGCCCTCGAGCACATTCGCCAGCTGCCCTTCACCTACCGCGACGAGCGCGTGCTCGAGCGCACGGTCGCGCTCGGCATGGCCGAGCCGGTGGCGCGTTACCGCGTGCGCTTCGTGGTGAAATAGCGACGAGGGCTGCTTGGCCAGCCACCGCGATGAGACCAGGGCCGCGCCCTGGGGGCGCCTCTGGCTGCTCTATCTGCTGGTCTCCGCCGGGCTTCAGCTGGCAGACGGCGTGGCCCAAGCGCTGCTACTCAAGCGCGGCGGCCTACGCCTGCTGCCGCCGGTCTTCGCCGCCAAGGGCGCGCTCGGGATGCTGCTCAGCGCTGGCTATGTTCCCCTCGCCGCGGCCCTCGGTCCACGAGCCACGCTGACGGTGATCCTCACGGTCAGCGCGGCCGCGTTGGGCGGCAGCTACGCGCTGGTCCACGCCGGCGTGTCGCTGGCCTACCCAGCGCTCTACGCGCTGGTCGAGGGCGCCCAGACCGTGTTCAAGATCCACTTCGGGGTCGTGCTGCTGGCCTGCTTGCCCGGCCACCAGGGCCTCTCGCGGGTTCCGCTCGTCTACTCCGGCGCTCGCGCGGGCGCCCTCCTCGGCGGCGTCGCGCTCGTGCTCGCGGAGCAGCTCGGTACGGCCCCGCTGCTGCTTGGCAGCGTCGGCGCCTTGCTGATCGCCGCGGCGGTGGTCGCCACCGTGCCGATCTCGACCGAGACCGGCGCCAGCGCCGAGGGCTCCGATCAGGTGTCGACGGAAGCGCCCTCCTGGCGGTGGTTGGGGCGAGGCTGGCGCGACACGCTCTCGTCGCCGCTGCTGCGGGCCATCGCCGTGGCGACGACGCTGCTGGTCATCGCGCGCCACGGCCTGCGGTACCTCTACAGCGCCACCCTGGCGGCCTCCTTCGACGAGGCTAGGCTCGCGGCCTCCTTCGGCGTCTTCGTCGCGGCCGCCAGCGTGATCACTGGGCTGCTGCAGGCGATGGTGACCCCGCGACTCCTCGCTGGCGTTGGCCTCGGCGTCGTAAACTTGGCCTACGCGATCACCGTCCCGGCGACCTTCGCCCTAGGCTGGATGCTCTCGCCGCTGGCCGCCGCGGGCGCCGCCAGGCTGGTCGAGAGCGAGCTGAAGATGGCGATCAAGACCCCCGTGTCGAACCTACTCTACGGCGGACTGGCTGCGGTGCAGCGCCCCGCAGCCCGCGCCCTGGTGCTCGGGGTCGTGGTCCCCCTCGCCACCGGGCTCGTCAGCGGCATGCTCGCGCTCCTGCCAAAGACCACCCGCAGCTGGGGCCTCGCAGCCGGGGTCTTGCTCGTCGTCGCCACGCTCGCGCAGAACCGCAGCTATCGACGAGCCCTGGGAGAAGATGGCGAGGTGCGACCTGGCGCCGAGACCGCCCTCACCCCCGGCGCCGACAGCTGATCGAGGAGGTCTGATGCGGACGCTCACGGCCCTGCTCTTTTTGCCCTCGCCGCTGTGCAAGCGAGCCGCTGCCCCCAGAAGCCCCTCATGGTGCTCGCTATCAAACGCCACGGGTACACGGCCTCGGAGCTCAGTAGAGACGATCGCGCTATCTGATAAACGCGAAGGTCGTGGTGAAGGGCAGCGAGCTGCTCGAGGTCGTGCCCGGAGAGAAGGCCACCACCCCCGAGGGACGCTGCGTCGCCCGCGAAAAGAGCACGCTCGGGCTGAAGAACCCACGAGCGACGGTGCTGATCGCCCACGCGCAGGCCGTCCGCTAGCGTCGGGCTACCGTCCGTCGGCCTGGGCACGCTCCAGCTGGAGCGGGTCAATCGCGACAGGGCGGCTGAAGCGGGTCAATGGCGACAGGGCAGCCCGGGAGCGCCACGCCTCGCGACTACAGCACTCGGCACACCACGAGCTTGAGATAGCGTCCCTCGGAGAAGGCAGGAGACGCGGGGTAGTCGGAGGGCTGCGAGAGGCGTTCGCTGATCACAAGCTCCCGTCCCGCCTGGGCCGCGCCACGGCCGAGAGCCCGCTCGAAGTCGTCGTGGGGCAGCTTGGCCGCGTTGCTCGCCGCAAGCAAGAGGCCGCCCCGGGGCATCACCGGCAGCGCGGCCGCGGTGAGCTCGGCGTAGTCTTTGATGGCCGTGAAGGCGCGGCCTTTGGCCCCGCTGGAGAAGGTCGGTGGATCGAGGATCAAGAGCTCGGCCGACCGCGATTGGCTCACGAAGCGCGCCAAGGTGGCGAAGGCGTCGCCGGTGATGAACGCGTGGGGCGCGGGGTTGACGTTGTTGAGCGTGAAGTTATGGCGCGCTCGCCCATGAGCGCGAGCGGCGGTGTCGACCGAGACCACCTCCATGGCGCCAGCCATCGCCGCCACCACGGAGAAGGCTCCAGTATAGGAGAAGCAGTTGAGCACGCGTCGCCCAGCCGCGAGGCGCGTGACCGCCGCGCGCCCCTGGCGCATGTCTGGAAAGAGCCCCGTGCCCAGCGGAGCCGTCACATCGACCGCGAAGCGCGTGCGACCCTCGCGCACGACGATCTCCGTCGGCGCGGTGAGGCCACGGACGAGCGCCCCCGGAGGACGGGGCTTGCCCGCTGGGGCGGGGAGGTAGCGCCGCTGGAGGTAGATCCCCCGCGGACGCCAGAGATCCACGAGCCCGTCGAGCAGCGGATCCAGGAAACGCTCGGCGATGGCGCTGTAGAACGAGACCACGAGGTAGTCGGCGTAGCGATCGACGTTGACCGCCGGGAGGCCCTCGCTGTCACCGTTGAGCACCCGGCAGCAGCCGTCAGCCGAGAGATCCACGTCGAGCGCGCTCCTGCGCCCCTCCGCCGCGGTGGCTAACACCTCTCGGATCCGGGCGGGATCGAGCGCCGCCGCCGGTGTCCGGGAAAAGACCCGCAGGCAGAGCGGCCCACCGGGGTCGGCGAGGGCGCGGGCGACAAAATCCCCTTGTGTATCGACAACGTCGACAACGTCGCCTGGCGCCTGCGAGAGCCGTCGCCCTCGCAAGGCCTCCGAGAAGATCCAGGGATGTCCCTCACGAACGCGGCGCGCGATCTCTGGCGCGAGGCGCACGGTGCCCTGGCGACGGGTGGGCCTCTGCGGCCCCGCCCCACCTGCCGATCTGCCCGCCCCCGCGGGTCCTCTTCGTTTGCTCGGTCGTCGTTGCTCGGGCATGGCTCGCGACGATAGCGGAAAGCGGCGGGTCCGGCTAGCCTCCGAGGGCTCCTCTATCCGCGGATTCGCGACGCCGCAAGTGCTTGACAACATAGGAATGCTATGCGAAACGGCGTTGCTGGGTTCGAAGGCTGCCTGGCACGGTGCGCGGCGCAGATGGGCGCCGTTTTCGGCCCTCGGCGGCCGACTCGACGGCCCGGAGAGTTCATGATCGGGCTCGAGAACCAAACGAAAACAGAAGCGAACGAGGGCATACGCGGGATGTTCGTTCGTGGCCTTTTCTTATGCCGAAGGTTGGCTCGCGCTGATGGCGTACTAAGAGCACCCCTACACATGCCTCCCGTCGCCGGGCACAGCACCGCCGGCCGCTTTCTAGGCCTCAGAACGTTCGCCGTACCACCCGTATGGCTCATGTCTTCGGCTACGAAATCGGCTCGGCAGCTCCGCACTCGGCTCGGTCCCGAAGGTGTGGGGAAGCTCCTAAGATTCCCAAACCGCGCTATGCTGCGGTGGGGAGGTCGATAGGTCGTGCATTGGAATTGTTAGTCGGAACGTCACTCAGTGGATACGAGCTCAGCGCCGAGCTGGGGCGAGGACCGCTGGGCGAGACCTTCGCTGCAAGCGATCGCAAAGGACGCGACCTCGCTGTCAAGATCGTGCACGCCCAGCTCAGCCTCTTCGCTCGCGTCGAGCGCTACTGGGAGGCCCAGACGACGCTGGTTGGTCTCGCCAACCCCTACATCGCCGCGCCCTTTGACAGCACCTGGACGGACTCTGGGCGCTTCCTGATGGTCTCTCAGCGCTTCGACGGCGTCGACGTCGGCCGGGCCCTGGCTCGCCACGGTAAGCTCTCACCGAGTCAGGTGCTCCGCTTCGCCGGCCAAGTCTGCCTGGCCCTCGAGGCCGCCCACGCCGCCTCGATCGTGCATGGCGGGCTCAAGCCCGCGAACGTGCTGCTCTTGCCCAAGACGACCCTCGAAGGAGCCCCGACCTTCACCACGCGGGTCACCGACTTCGCGAGCTACGTGTTGCTCGAAGACGAAGGCGCTCTCAACCCGCCGACGGTCGCCGACGACGTTCGCGACCTGGCCCTGCTCATCCTGCGAGCGCTTTGCGGCGCTGACGCCCTGAGCCTCGAAGACGCCCCAGCGAAGATCATCGCGGTCCCCAAGGGGTTGCGCGAGCTGCTCGAGAGCGCCCTCGCCGACGATCCCGACAGACGCCCTGCCGATATCGCCACGCTCCGCGAGGCGCTCGAGGCGTGGGCCGCCAACGAGCCGAAAGAGCTCGCCGTCGCTGGTCCCGATCCGTTCGCCGAGCCCAAGGACGACGACGCTCGAGGTGTCGACTCAAAGGCCGACGACACCGCCAAGGCGACCTCCCCCGAGGTGCGAGAAGAGGAGCCAGACACCGTGGCTACCGAAGAAAAAAAGACAAACCAAGACGTTGCCCCGGAAGACGCCGAGCTCGCCGCCATGGCGGAGCTAGCCGCGGCCCCTCTGCGCGAGGCCCGGAAAAAGCGCAAGCGTAAGGCGAAAGGCAAAGCCGAGGCCAAGCCTGCCGAGGCGAGCGCCGAAGCGCACGCCTCCGACAAGGCCGATGAGGCCACGATGGAGACGGCAGGCCTCGCGGCCGTAGGCGCGGAGAAGGCCAAGGAAGCCAAGCTCAGCGCCGCCAAAGGCAACGGAAAGCCGACCATGAGCGCCGAGGCCAGCGCCTCCTCTGGCCTGGAGGCCCCCGAGGTCCATGACGAGACCGTGACCTTGCCTGTCGAACGCACCGTCCGCGCCTATGTCGATGGCATCTCGCCGACGGTCCCCCAGGACAGCGACGACAACGACGACGACGACTCGCTCGACATGGCTCTCGATGGCTTCATGCGCGACGCCAAAAAGACCAGCGCTGCGCTGCCGATGCCTGTCATCGACGATAAGAAGCTCGCCGAGCTGGCCAAGGCCTCGCTCGAGCCCGATCCCGCCCCGGCGCCTCTGCCAGCCCCAGCGCCGGTTGAGACCGTCACGGCCACCACGCCACCGCAGCAGCAGAAGTCGAGCGTAGGCACGATGCTGCTCGCCGCGATGATCGGCGCGATCGTCGCCATCGGCGTGATCTACCTGATGCACGAAAAGAAGCCCGACCAGCCCACGCCCACGCCGACGCTCGGCACAGGCTCCGCGACCTCGGGCGCGGGCAGCGCGACCTCTGGCGCGGGCAGCGCGACCTCTGGCGCGGGCAGCGCGACCTCTGGCGAGGCCAAGCCCGGCTCGTCGGTGGCGACTCCCAGCAGCGGGAGCGCGACCTCGGGCAGCGCAGCTGGTTCTGGCAGCGCGACCGCCACTCCGTTGAGCTCCGCCAACGGTGGATCCGCCGTCGCGTCCAAGGCCGACGCCGCCGCCTCTGCCGACGCCGCTGCGGCAGCGGCGAGTGCCGACGCCGGTGCCAAGGCCGTCGACGAGACGCCGGCCGAGATGGCCGCAAAGAAGAAGAAGAAGAAGAAGAAGAAGAAGAAGAAGCCCGGCCAAAAGATCGCGGCCAAGACGCCGCGCAAGAAGGCCCACAAGGTCACGGGCAAAAAGAAGCCAAATAAGAAGGTCCGCAAGACCGGCAAGAAGAAGACCGGCAAGAAGAAGACCGGCAAGAAGAAGACCGGCAAGAAGAAGGCCGGCAAGAAGAAGACCGGCAAGAAGAAGCCGGGTGGCGACTGGGTCGATCCTTTCGCTGGCTGACCGCCGACCTGGCCAGCTGTTGTGAACTATCGCCCCGCCCTGCCCCGTTGACTGTATCGAGAAACAGCATGCGACGACAACGCCCCACGCTGCTCACACCGCTGACCCTCAGCGTCCTGCTCCTCGCTGCCCCGGCGCTGGCCCCCTCCATCGCCTCGGCCCAGGGCGGCGACGCAACCGTCGACGATGATGAGCGAGCGACACAGCACTTCGAAAGAGGCCGCCAGCTCTACACCCAGGGCAAGTACAACGAGTCGATCGTTCAGCTCGAGAAGGCCTTCGAGCTGCGGCCCGCGCCGCCGATCCTGCTCAACATCGGCCGTACCTACGAGAAGCTGGGCAAGCCGAAGAAGGCCCTCGAGTACTACCGCAAGTACCTGCTCAAGGCGCGGCTGGTCGATCCGAACCGCAAGATGGTCGATCAGATGGTGCGCCGGATCGAAAAGAAGCTCGGCATCAAGCACCAGGCGACCGGGCTGATCGACACCCAGGCGGTCAAGAAGACCGACGGCGGGGGGCGGAAAAAGAAAGACCTCACGCTCCAGCTGGTACACACGCCCATCGACATGGGCAAAGCCAACAAGCCGGTCACGCTTCAGGCCGAGCTCCCCCCAGATCTCGAGGTCGACGGTGTCTACATCTATTTCCGTCGCGGCGGCGAGGTGAAGTTCCGCACGATCAAGATGCGCGAGCAGGGTGAGGGCTACATCGGGGTCATCCCGGGCAAGTACACCACGATGAGCTCGATGCAGTACTACCTGGTCGCCAAGAAGAAGGGCAAGGGCAAAAAGGGCGTCGTCGCCACCGCGGGTCGCAAGAAGACTCCCCATATCATCGTGATCGACGGCGGGCGTCCGCCGCACCTCGGCCCGATCAAGCAGGCCGAGATCCGCTCCCCCTACCGCACCTGGTTCTGGGTCACCGCGGCCAGCTCCGTAGCGATCCTCGGCGGCAGCCTCGCGACCTTCTTGCTGGCCAACGATCGCGCTGGCGCCCTCGAGACGCGCGCGCAGCAGGCCTGCAACCCGCGCAGCATCCAGGGCAAGGCCTGCGGCCCTGGAAAAAGCGTCCCGGAGCGGCGCTTCGATCAAGCCAGCGCTCGCGACTTCGAGAGCGAGGGCAAGACCTTCGCCACCCTCTCGGGCGTGCTCCTCGGCGTCGGCATCGCCGCGGCCGCCGGCGCGGGTGTGCTCTGGTACCTCGACCATGACTATGTCAAGCGCGAGCGCCGCAAGCGTCGCGACGCCAAGGCGCCCGGCAGGCGTGTCGTCCGCTTCTCCGGCGGCCCCTGGGCCAGCCCCCATGGCGCCGGCTTCACCGGCCGGATCGACTTCTAGTGAGCTTCAACATGGCTACTACAACGAAAACCGCGACCAGCCTCAGCGTGCTTTGCGGCCTGGCGCTCATGGCCAGCGGCTGCTTCAACCCCTCGCTAGGCGAGTGGCCCTTTCAATGCGCCAACACCGGCAAGCGCTGCCCCGACGACTACGTCTGCATGCAGCAGGGCTCGGCGGAGATCTGTGTCAAGGAAGCACAGTCAGGGCCCGACATCGGCGTCGACCAATTCAAGCCCTTCGACGGCACGCTGCCGGCGAGCAAGGATGGCAACGTCTACATCGATGGTTCGACCTACATCCCCTCCCCGGGCTGCGCCGATGAGTCGAGCGAGCCGAACAACACCTTCGACTCGGCGACGCTGCTTGCCGGCCAGGGGCTCGTGCCTGGCTGGGAGATCTGCCACCCCGGCGACGTCGACCACTTCCAGGTCACCCTCAGCATCGGTCAGAAGCTGCTCTTCGAGGCCAAGTTCAAGCACTCCAAAGGTGACCTCGACATGGCCCTGCTCGACCCCAAGGGCTTCGTGATCCGCACGGCGCGTAGCGAAGACAACAACGAGCGCATCGAGTACTCCGTGACCCAACCCGGCACCTACGTGATCGGCATCTGGGGCTACGACGGCGCCGTCAACACATACGACGTCGAGTACTTCGTCCAGTAAGCTCGCCAAGCCTCATCAGAGCGAGGCCTTGCACGCCCACGCGTCGGTTGGGGGCCGCCTACACCAGCCGCTGGGGACCGCCCGAAAAAGCCCGCTGATGTAAAGATTGCGCCTGCTTGGCCTGGCATCGGCCGCTCGAATAACGGTAGACTGCCCAGGTTGAATCATCTCCGGATCGCTGTGTCGCCAGCCCTCGCTGTATCTCGGGCCGCCGACACAGCGATGCCGGGCGTGAGCCCGCTCATGCGGAAGACGCAGAAGAAGGGATGCCATGAGTCGCATCGGTGCGCTTCTGGTTCGCGAGAACCTGATCTCGACCAAACAGCTCGAGGAGGCACGGCAGCAGGCGCAGACCAGCGGCGGTCGCCTCGGCTACAGCTTGACGAAGCTCGGCTATATCGCCGAAGCCGACCTCACCAACTTCCTCAGCAAGCAGTACGGCGTCCCCTCGATCAACCTCAGCGAGTTCGACGTCGATGAGGACGTGATCAGCCTAATCCCGAAAGAGGTCGCGCAGAAACACCAATGCATCCCGATCAACCGCGCCGGCGCGTCGCTGATCGTGGCGATGGCCGATCCCTCGAATATCTACGCCATCGACGACCTGAAGTTCCTCACCGGCTACAACATCGAGGTCGTCGTCGCCTCCGAGGTGGCGATCGAGGAGTCGATCAGCCGCTACTACGACCGGGTCAACTACGACGAGGTGATGGATGGCTTCGACGAGTCGGAGATCGACTTCACCGACGACGAGGACGAGGGCAACGTCGTCGATCTGGAGAAGGCCTCGGAGGAGGCGCCGGTCGTTCGCCTGGTCAACCTGATTTTGATCAACGGCATCAAGCGTGGGGCCTCTGATATCCACATCGAGCCCTATGAGAAGAAGATGCGCGTGCGCTACCGCGTCGACGGGGTGCTCTACGAGGAGATGAACCCGCCGCTGCGGCTAAAGAACGCGCTGACGTCGCGGATCAAGATCATGAGCGCCCTCGACATCGCCGAGCGGCGCCTCCCACAGGACGGCCGAATCAAGCTGAAGCTCGGTAAGGGACGCGAGATGGACTTCCGCGTCTCCGTGCTGCCGACGATGTTCGGCGAGAAAATCGTCCTCCGACTGCTCGACAAGTCGAACCTGCAGCTCGACATGACGAAGCTCGGCTTCGACCCCGAGCCCTACGAAGACTTCATGCACATGATCCATCAGCCCTATGGCATGTGCTTGGTCACCGGGCCGACCGGGTCGGGCAAGACCACGACGCTCTACTCGGCGATGGCGGATCTCAACAAGACCACCGAGAACATCTCCACCGCCGAAGACCCCATCGAGTACAACCTCCCCGGCATCAACCAGGTGCAGATGCACGAGGACATCGGCCTGGGCTTCGCCAACGCGCTGAGGTCGTTTCTGCGGCAGGACCCGGACATCATCATGGTCGGCGAGATCCGCGACTTCGAGACCGCCGAGATCGCCGTCAAGGCCGCGCTCACCGGCCATATGGTGCTCTCGACGCTCCACACCAACGACGCCCCCTCGACGATCAACCGCTTGCTCAACATGGGCGTGGAGCCCTTCCTCGTCACCGCCTCGGTCAACCTGATCCTGGCTCAGCGCCTCGCGCGCCGAATCTGCAAGGACTGCATCGAAGAGATCCCGGCCAACCCGCAGAGCTTGATCGACATGGGCATGTCACCCGAAGACGCCGCCGCTGTGCGGATGCAGAAAGGCCGCGGCTGCCGCACCTGCAACGACACGGGGTATAAAGGGCGCGTCGCGCTCTACGAGGTGATGACGATGGGCGAGGAGCTCAAGGAGATGGTGCTCCAGGGCGCCTCCACCGCCGAGCTCAAGGCCGAAGCGATCCGCCTCGGCATGCAGACCTTGCGCATGGCCGGCATTCGCAAGATTATCGAGGGCGTCACGACCCCCGAAGAGGTGATACGCGTCTCCGCCGCCGACTGAGAGTCACGGGGCTAGAGTGCTTTTTCCACGCTGGGTTTCTCGCCAGCGCGAGAGGACAAAAAAGAGCCAATGGCGAACCTTCACCAGCTGCTCAAGGCGATGATCGACAAGGGGGCTTCAGACCTCCACCTCACCACCGGGTCGCCGCCCCAGCTGCGCATCGACGGCCAGCTGGTCCCGCTGCGCGTCCCACCGCTGACCCCGGTCGACACCAAGCAGCTCTGCTACAGCATCCTCACCGACGCTCAGAAGGTGCGCTTCGAGGAGGACCTCGAGCTCGACCTCTCCTTCGGCGTGAAGAACCTCGCCCGCTTTCGCTCGAACATCTTCATGCAGCGCGGCGCCGTCGCCGGCGCCTTCCGCGTGATCCCCTTCAAGATCCTCTCGTTCGCCGAGCTTGGCCTGCCGCCGGTGATCGGCGAGCTCTGCCGCAAGCCCCGCGGTCTGGTGCTGGTCACTGGCCCCACGGGCTCAGGAAAGTCAACCACGCTGGCCTCGATGATCGACAAGATCAACAGCGAGCGTCGGCAGCACATCATCACGATCGAGGATCCGATTGAGTACCTGCATCCACATAAGGGCTGCATCATCAACCAGCGCGAGGTCGGCTCTGACACCAAGAGCTTCAAGCTCGCGCTGAAGTACATCCTCCGCCAGGACCCAGACGTGGTGATGATCGGCGAGATGCGCGATCTCGAGACCGTCGAAGCAGCGCTGACCACCGCAGAGACTGGCCACCTCGCCTTCGCCACCCTGCACACCAACTCGGCTGTGCAGACGATCAACCGCATCATCGACGTCTTCCCGCCGCACCAGCAGTCGCAGATCCGCGCTCAGCTCTCGTTCGTGCTCGAGGGGGTCGTCTCCCAAACCCTGATGCCCAAGGCCTCCGGCCCCGGCCGCGTGCTCGGCGTGGAGATCATGATCCCCAACAGCGCGATCCGAAACCTGATGCGTGAGGACAAGGTCCACCAGGTCTACTCGCAGATGCAGGTCGGCCAGGCCAAGCATCAGATGCAGACCATGAACCAATCGCTGACCACCCTCTACATGCGCCGCATGATCACCCTCGAAGAGGCGATCGGCCGCAGCTCCGACCCCGAAGAGCTCCAGCAGCTCATCGCCTCCACGAGCAAAAACCGCTAGAGAGCTCGCTTCGAAGGGCAAGCGCGACGGCAGGGCTCGCTCAACAGGCTGCTACGAGCCCCCCTACACATGCCTCCCGTCGCCGGGCACAGCGCTGCCGGCTGCGAGGCCTCAGGACGTTCGCCGTACCACCCATATGGCTCATGTCTTCGGCTACGAAATCGGCTCGGCAGCTCTCAGCCCCCGGCTCAGTCTCGAAGGTGTAGGGGTGCTCCGAAGAGCCCGTCAGGTCCATTTGTCGAGCATCGCCGCCAGCGCCGCGCCGTTGATTGGCTTGGCGAGGTGGTCGTCCATGCCCGCGGCTTGGCAACGCTCGGCGTCGCCTTTCATCGCGTGCGCCGTCAGGGCGATGATCGGCACTCGATCGCCGCGCTCTCGCTCGAGCTCGCGGATCCGCTCGGTGGCCCCGATGCCGTCCAGCTCTGGCATCTGCACGTCCATCAGCACGATGTCGTAGCGCTTTCGCCGAACCGCCTCGACAGCCTTGTTGCCGTTGTCGACCAGGTCGACCTGATGCCCGCCCTTCTCGAGGTAGCCCACCGCTACACGCTGGTTCACAGGGTGGTCCTCGGCTAGCAGCACGTGCAACGAGCGCACGGCGCGCAGGTCTTCGTCGGTGATCACCTTGCGCTCCCCCGAGGAGGTATCCTCCCGCTGCAGCCTCAACACCGTGCTGAGCGCGGCCGCTAGCTCGCGCTGCTTGACCGGCTTGGTCAGGAGGCAAGCTACGCCCAAGGCCTCTACGTGGGGTCGCTCGTCGTCGAGGCAGAGCGAGCTGAGCATCACCACCGGCAGCTCCGCTCCGTCCACACGCTGGCGCAGCTGCCTGATCAAGGCGAAGCCATCTTGCCCAGGCCCCATGGCGTCCGTGATCAGCGCCTCGAAGCCGCCGCCAGGGGCATCGAGCGCCGCGAGCGCCTCTCTTACCCCCTCGGCGAGGGTCACCAGCACACCCCAGCGACCGAGCTGCTGGGCGATGATCCGCCGGCTCGTGGCGTTGTCGTCAACGACGAGCACACGGACGCCCTCGAGGCGATGGAGCGCCGCTGGCGCCAGCGCCGAAGCGGGGGGGATCGTGACCAAGGGCAGGGTCAACGTAAAAGAGAAGGTGCTCCCTTCCCCAGGGCAGCTCGACACCTCGAGGTCTCCACCAAGCAGCGCGACCAGCCGCATGCTGATGCTCAACCCCAGCCCCGTCCCACCATAGCGTCGCGTCGTCGAGCCATCAGCCTGGGCGAAGGCGTCGAAGATGCTCTGCTGTTTCGACGCCTCGATGCCGATGCCCGTGTCGGTCACCTCGAAGCGCAGCGAGACGTCTCGCTCGTTGGGTACGTCCGCCGGCGCCACCCGCAGCAGCACCTCTCCTTCATCGGTGAACTTGATCGCGTTGCCCACGAGGTTGGTGATCACCTGCACCAGGCGCCCGGGGTCTCCTCGCACGCCAGCAGGCACACCGGGCTCGATCTCCAACACGAGCTCCAGCCCCTTGGCGTGGGCCCGCACGGCGTGGAGCCGCAGCGCGTTACCCAGCGTGTCGTGGAGGTCGAAGGGGATCGACTCCAGCTCCAGCTTACCCGCCTCGATCTTGGAGAAGTCGAGGATGTCGTTGAGCAGCGCCAGCAGCGCCTCCGCCGACGAGAGCACCAAGCGCAGGCTCTCGCGCTGCTGCGCAGCTAGCCCGCCATGGAGCACCAGCTCCGTCATCCCGATGATGCCGTTCATCGGCGTGCGCAGCTCGTGGCTCATATTCGCCAGAAACTGGCTCTTGGCGCGATTGGCCCGCTGCGCCTCCTCCTCGGCGCGTCGCCGCTCTTCGACCTCCTCACGCAAGCGCTGGTTCACCTCGGCCAGCTCTGCCGTCCGAGCGTCGACGTGCTGCTGCAGCAGGATGTTCCGTTCCAAGACCGAGTAGGCGTTGCCACCGGTGTCGATCGAGCGCTCAACCAGCTCCATCAACGTGGCGCGCGCCTCCTCCAGCCGCTGGATGCGGCGCTCCTGCTCGGCTACCAGCGCCTCGAGCTGCTCCCGGTCCAGCTCGCTGTATTGGCTCAACAGCCCCTCCCTGCTCAACAGCCCCTCCCTGCTCAACAGCCCTTCCTGGCGCCCCGGTCAAGCGCCCCCCTCTCGTTTGCATCGCGTCCCGACTCACGTTGGGACGCGATGAGAGCGTTGAGCCCGACAAAAGGAGAGTGTCACCTCGACGGCCTGCCAGCGCACCTTATTATAGCGCGTGGTCGATTCGATCGTCCATCCCCGGCTGACCCGCCGCTCGATCAAGAGCTCCCCCACAAACCCGGGACCGAGCCGGGTGCTGAGCTGCCGAGCCGCTTTCGTAGCCGAAGAAACGAGCCATACGGGCGGTACGGCGAGCTCTCTGAGGCCTAGAAAGCGGCCGGCAATGCGGTGCCCGGCGACGGGAGGAATGTGGGGGGTGCTCCTAACGCTTGGCGCGCCAGCGGTACCACTCGGCGGTGCGCCGCAGCCCCTCGTCGAAGAAGACCGCAGGGTCGAAGCCGAGCACCGTCTTGGCCGCCTCGATGTCGGCCTGAGAGTGCTTCACGTCACCCGCCCGGTGGGCGTCGAAGGTCGGCTCGATCGTCCTGTCGAAGATCGTCGAGAGCTGCTCAAGCACCTCGAGCAGTGACACGCGGGCGCCGCAGGCGATGTTGAACACGCGCCCCGCCGCGCCCTCGGCCTTGCAGGCCAGGAGGTTGGCCTCGACCACGTTGTCGATAAAGCAGAAGTCACGCGACTGCTGACCATCCCCGAAGACCGTCGGCGCCTGCCCTTTGAGGTAGGCCGTGACGAACTTCGGGATCGCCGCCGAGTACTGCGATTGTGGGTTCTGGTAGGGGCCAAAGACGTTGAAGTAGCGCAGCGCTGTATACTCCAGCCCGTAGGTGCCGTAGAACGCGCAGCCGTACTGCTCGCCGGCCAGCTTCGAGCACGCGTAGGGCGACAGCGGTGTGGGCCGCATGGTCTCGACCTTGGGCAGCGTCGGCGTGTTGCCGTAGACCGACGACGAGGAGGCATGGACGACGCGCTTGACCTTATGATCTCGCGCCGCGACGAGCACCTGCAACGTGCCACCAACGTTGACGTGGTTGGTCGTGATCGGGTCGCGCACCGAGCGCGGCACCGAAGGCATCGCGGCCTGGTGCAGGATGTAGTCGACGCCCTCGGCGACCTCGTGCATCGAGGTCGCGCTGCAGATATCACCCTCGATGAAGTCGATGCGATGGATCACATCATCGAGGTTCTCACGACTGCCGGTGGAGAGGTTGTCGATCACGCGGACGGCGTGACCCTCGCCGACGAGGCGCCGCACGATGTGGCTGCCGATGAAGCCAGCGCCACCGGTAACGAGATAGTTGGCCATGGAGTATCTCCGAAACCTTCAGCAAGAAGAGTCTAAGGGGTCGCCCGCACGGCGGGCAGCGTGGGGCGGAGAGAAGACGAGGCTTATAGCACGACGACCTTGTTACGGAAGTCGGCGCGGATCGCCTTGGTCGCGTTGCGGGTATCGAAGACCAGCTGCGCCTCTTGGCAGATCGGCAGGTAGTCGAAGGCCGAGTGGTCGGTGAGGATCGCCACGAGGTCGTAGTCGCTGACGTTCTCCAGGGGCACACACTCGTACGTCTCGTCGCCCGCGACCATGCTCGGCACATGCGGATCGTGGTAGCTGACCTTGGCGCCACGACGACGCAGCAGCTCGATGACGTCGATCGCCGGCGACTCGCGCATATCGTCGATGTCGGCCTTGTAGGCCACACCGAGCACGAGCACCTTCGAGTCCTTCACCGACTTCACGGCGTCGTTGAGAGCGTCGGCGATGCGCTGCACCACCACCTCGGGCATCCCTCGGTTGACCTCGCCGGCCAGCTCGATGAAGCGCGCGTTATAGTGCAACGTCTTCAGCTTCCACGACAGGTAATGCGGATCGACGGGAATACAGTGACCACCGAGGCCCGGCCCTGGGTAGAAGGGCATGAAGCCGAAGGGCTTGGTCGCCGCGGCGTCGATCACCTCCCAGACCTCGATGCCGAGCTTCTGGCACATCAGCGCCAGCTCGTTGACGAGGCCGATGTTGATCGAGCGGAAGGTGTTCTCGAGCAGCTTGGCCATCTCGGCAACATCGCAGGAGGAGACCGGCACGAGGTGATCGATGAAATGCTCGTAGAGCGCGATCGCGCACCTATTGCACGACTCGGTCATGCCGCCGAGGACCTTCGGCGTGTTCTTCGTCTGGTAGGTCTCGTTGCCCGGATCGACGCGCTCAGGAGAGAACGCAAGGTAGATGTCACGTCCGACCTTCAAGCCCGTGCGCTCGAGCTGCTCGGCCAGCGCCTCGCGAGTGAAGCCGGGATAGACCGTCGACTCGAGGATGATCAGCTGACCCCGACGCAGGTGACCCAGGATCGCCTCGGTGGCGGTCATGATCATCGAGACGTCTGGATCCTTCGTCTTGTTGAGCGGCGTCGGCACGCAGATGATGATCGCGTCGGCCGAGCGCATGATGATCGACTCGGTGGTGGCGCGCAGCTTCCCGGCCTCGACGAGCTTGGAGAGGCGCTCGTCGGGGATGTCGCCGATGTAGGACTTGCCGGCGTTGACCGACTCGACCTTCTCTTTCGAGAGGTCGTAGGCGATCGTCTCGAAGCCCGCCTCTGCCGACTCGACGGCGAAGGGCAGGCCCACGTAACCAGCCCCAATCACTACGATCTGGGCAGACTTATCCGCCACGCGCTTGAGGAATTCTTCCATCTCCGTCCTCCCGAGGCCACCTGTGCTCAGACCGGCCGCGTGCTCCTGGCTCAAGAAAAACCGGCGTTCTTCTACCTCTTTGTCGCGGGAGCATGTCAAGGGTCACCGGCCAGCGCAAGGAGAGATCCCTCCAGACGGCGCCAGCTCCAGCCTTCGCCGGGATGGCCGTTTGGTCGCGCCCAGGTCGCTGCTATAGTGCGCCGCATCTTCGAGACGAAAGGTGAAGGTCGACGATGATGATCAAGCTCCTCTGTGTAGCCGGGGCCCGACCCAATTTCCCCAAGATCGCGCCGCTGATGCGCGCCCTCGACCGTAACCCACGCTTTGAGACCAAGCTGATCCACACCGGGCAGCACTACGATGACGCGCTCTCGAAGGTCTTCTTCGAAGACCTGAAGATCCCCCGCCCGGATCTCGACCTCGGCGTCGGTTCGGCGAGCCACGCCGTGCAGACCGCCGAGATCATGAAGCGCTTCGAAGAGGTCCTCCAAGACGAGCAGCCTCATGCGGTGCTGGTGGTCGGCGACGTCAACTCGACCATCGCCTGCGCGCTGGTCAGCTCGAAGTTCTTCCGCGAGGAGGCCTTCCGCTTTCGGGATGATGAGCGTCAGCGCCCGGTGATGATCCACGTCGAGGCCGGGCTGCGCAGCTTCGACGACGACATGCCCGAAGAGATCAACCGGCGCCTCACCGACGAGATCTCGGAGCTGCTCTTCGTCACCGATCCCGCCGGGCTCGAGAACCTGAAAAAGGAGGGCGTCGGCGACGAGCGGATCCACTTCGTCGGCAACGTGATGATCGACACGCTGATGGCCGCCCGCGATCAGGCGATGAGCTCCGACGTGCTGGAGCGGATCAGCATGGAGGAGAAGAGCTTCGCCCTGCTGACGCTGCATCGGCCGAGCAACGTCGACGACCCGCAGAAGCTGCGCGGGATCCTCGAGGCCCTCGACGAGATCGCCAAGGACACGCCGATCGTCTTCCCCGTCCACCCGAGAACCAAGCCGCGCCTCGCCGAGACCGGCTTCGAGCTCGACGAGCGCCGCTGGAAGCTCACGCCGCCGATCGGCTACCTCGACTTCCTCAAGCTCGAGGCGACGGCGAAGCTCGTGCTCACCGACTCCGGCGGGATCCAGGAGGAGACCACGGTGCTCGGTATCCCCTGCCTCACCTTGCGCGAGAACACCGAGCGCCCGGTGACGATCGTCGAGGGCACCAACGTCCTCGCCCGCACCGAGCGGGAGACGATCCTCGCCGCCTACGAGGAGCTGAAGCAGAACCCGAAAGACGGGCGCATCCCGCGCTTCTGGGACGGCAAGGCTGCCGAGCGGATCGGCGACGTGCTCGAGAAGGTCTTCCCCGCCGGCGAGTGACCCGCCCGCTAGTGACGAGGAGGCGAGCCATGACCCGCGTCTACATCACCATCGACACCGAGTGCCGCGAGGAGCGCCACGTCGGCGGCCGGGTGCAGCCGGTGGCGGGCTACGATCTCCGGATCTGGGGTCGCTTCGCCAACCAACGCCGCGACCTCGGGATCCGCCTGTTGATGGATCAGCTCGAGGCCAACGACCTCCGAGCGACCTTCTACCTCGACCCCATCGGCAGCCACTCCTTCGGCAAAGCGGGGCTAGCGCCGATCTGCGAGGAGCTGCGCGGCCGCGGCCATGACGTGCAGCTGCACCTGCACCCGATCCAGCGCGAGGCCGACTGGATCAGCCGTGGCGTCGAGCCACCCTCGGACCACATCGCCGACTACGACCTCGAGGGTCAGGCGGCGCTGCTCTCCGAAGGGCTCGACCTGCTCATCGAGGCCGGCGTGCCGCGCGACGAGCTGGTCTCCTTCCGCGCGGGTAACTTCGGGGCCAGCAACGACACCTGGCGCGCGATGGCCAAGGTCGGGCTGCCGCTCTCCTCCAACTACAACCCCTGCTATGCCGATAAGGGCATGCGCATCGTCTACGAGGGCGACGCCGTCAACGAGCAGGCACCAGCCGGGCTCTTCGACACGGGGGTCTCCCACGACGGCGGCTGCCGCGTCTGGGAGCTGCCCATCAGCAACTTCGTCGAAGCCAACGGTGGCCACCGCCATTTCCAGATCACGGCGATCTCGCTGGGCGAGATGAAGGACGTGCTGCTGCAGGCTCACGCCCTCGGCATCGAGGAGGTCACGGTGGTGACCCACTCCTTCGAGATCTACCACCTCGACTCGGCGGCGACGCGCCGCGGACGGCTCAACCGCGTCAACTTCTACCGGCTCTGGGGCCTCTGCCGCTTCTTACGCAAGCACCGCGATAAGTTCGAGGTCGAGACCGTCGGCGAGCTCGGCCGCCGGTTGCGCGATAACCCGGAGGCCGCGGCCGGTCGGGTCATCTCGCCGCCCCTGCCACGAGGGAGACGCGTCACGAAGCTCGGACGCCTGCTACAACAGATCTACAAGCGAGCCGAGGCTCGCCTGCCCCTATGAGGCTCCGGCGAGCCACCGGTACAGAGATGAGCTCTTCCCCGGTATCCAAGACGTTCTGAGAGGGAGGTCCGTCGTGCGCGTTCTGCATGTCCTTCACACCTCGCTGCCGCATATCGCCGGCTACACGATCCGCAGCAACTACATCATCCGCTTCCAGAAAGACCACGACCTCGAGCCGGTGGTGGTCACCTCGGCGCAAGATCCGAGCCCGGGCGACCGGGAGGTAATCGACGGCACGACCTATATCCGTACACCGTCGATCCCGGAGAGGCTCCCGCCGGGGATGCGTGAGGGGATGCTGATGCAGCGCCTCTTTCGTAGCGTCGACGCGGCGATCCGCGAGTTTCAACCCGAGCTGGTCCACGCCCACTCGCCGATGCTGGTTGGCCTGCCAGCCCTCGCCGCGGCGCGCTGGCATCGCCTGCCCTTCGTCTATGAGGTCCGCGATCTATGGGAGAACGCCTCGGTCGACCGCGGCAAGTTCAAAGAGGACGGCCTGATGTACAAAGGCGCCAGGGGCGCCGAGTCGATCATCTACCGCACGGCGGACGCCGTGGTCGCGATCTGCGAGAAGCTGCGCGAGGTGATCGCGCCGCGGGTCGGGCTCCACACCGCGCTCCACGTGGTGGGCAACGGCGTCGAGGTCGAGGCCTTCACCCCGGCCGACGCCGATGAGGAGCTGAAGGCCACGTGGGGCCTCGCCGGCAAGCGCTGCATCGGCTACATCGGCACCTTCCAGCCCTACGAGGGGCTCTCCACCCTCGTCGCCGCGATGCCCGCGATCAAGGCCGCGATCCCCGAGGCGCACCTGATGATCACCGGCGCTGGCGGCGTCGAAGACGAGCTGAAGGCGCAGGTGGCCAGAGACAACCTCGGCGAGCTGGTGACCTTCACCGGCCGCGTGCCCCACACCGAGGTGAAGTCGCTCTACGCGATCCCCGAGCTCTTCGTTTACCCGCGTATCCTCACCCGCACCACGGCGATCACCACCCCGCTGAAGCCCCTCGAGGCGATGGCCACGGGCAAGCCCGTGCTGGTCAGCGACGTCGGCGCGATGCTCGAGCTGGTCAAGCCCGGCGAGACTGGAAACGTCTTCGAGGCCGGCAGCGCGAGAGACCTCGCCGAAAAGGCGATCGACGTGCTCCACGATCCGGAGCGCCAGCAAGCGATGGGCAAGGCCGCCCGCGCCTTCGTCGAAGCCGAGCGCCAGTGGCCCCACCTCGTGGCGAGCTATCGCGCTATCTACGACGCCATCCCACCGCGGTAGCGCCTCGACTCAACCTCGCGAGGCGCTGCTGAACCAGCCAACCCAAATGGAGCTTCCGCGATGAGCATCATCTTCCGCTGCCGAGCCCGACTGCTGGCGCTAACGCTGGCGCTGGCTGGGACGCCGCTCGGCGCCTGCGCTGACGACAGCTGCCGTGAGCTCGCGCTGCGGCGCTGCGAGTGCTGCCCCGAGGCCCAGGTCGAGAGCTGCATCCAGATCGTCGAAGACAGCCCCAGCGCCCCCTCCGACGTCGAGCTCGCGCGTTGCGAAGACGACCTCGCCGTGTTCGACGGCTGCCAGTCGATCCCCTCCGATGAGCTCGACGCCTTCTGCGCCGCCTCCAAGCCCTAGTTCGTTGATCTAGAAGACCACCCCCAAAACTCCCTCCCGTCGCCGGGCACCGCGCTGCCGGCCGCGTTCTCTACCTCAGAAAGCTCGCCGTACCGCCCGTATGGCTCGTTTCTTCGGCTGCGAAAGCGGCGCGCCAGCTTAGCACCCGGCTCGGTCCCGAGTGTGTGGGGAAGCTCTTGGGGTGGGGCCGGTGCGCTAGAGCGCTGATCAGCTTACCGGACCGAGCTGCGCGAAGGATGCGGAATCACGGCGTAGGAGCGAGGAGGGCGCCTGCTTTTAGCAAGCAACCGACGCTGTGATTTCGCAGACCAGCGCGGCGACGGGAGATAAGGTGGTCAGCGCTCTAGAACTGGCCGACGAGCTGGAGGCCGAGGCGGTCCTCGCTGCCGAAGGGGGTGACGATCGCGGTGGTGGGCGGGGCCTTGGGTTGCACGCTCTTGAAGGCGCCTTCCTTGCCGAAGCCGCGTGCGGGGCGGCGGTAGTGGAGCAGCCACGGCAGTCCGTAGCCGATCGAAAAACCGACGGCGTAGCCGATCAGCACGCTCGAAGTGTAGTGGCGATCGGCGAGTATCCGGAACAAGCCGACGGCGGCGGCGGACGTGAGGGCGCTCGCGCAGGCGGTGGTGTCGGCCCAGCGCTTGCCATAGAGCGGCAGGAACTGGTGGTGCACGCAGGTCAGGCCGGCGGCGGCGGCGGACACCGCCGTGTGTCCGGAGAAGAAATCCGAGGGCGCGCCATCGCAGCCGGCGTCGTAGCCGGCGCCTTCCTCCTTGCAACCCTCCCAGAGCGGACGGGCCCGTTTGGTCACCTTGTGCATCACGCGTGACGTCGCCGCGACAGTGCCGTAGACCAGCGCGTTCATCCAGGCCAGCTGCCAAAAGAGCGTGAAGCTCCGGTCGAGGATCGGCAGCAGGATCATGTCGACGGTGGGCAGAGCCCAGGTCAGGCCCCAGAAGACGTCGCTCGTCAGCCCGGCCTTTTCCCTGCCGCTCCGCGTCTTCAGGCGCAAGCCATCACGCACGGCGTCGTCGAAGAGGATTCCACCCTCCCACGACGGAACTCGCCGAGTGTACACGCCGAACTGCACGTAGGCCAAGACGCCGAAGGAGGCTGCGGTAGCCGCGTACTCCCAGTAGCGGATCTTCGGGTAGTGAGCCGGCCAGGCGCGACGCTGGCTGCGCGGGTGGCCCGGCGTCTTCGCAGCTGCCACGGCCGGGCGCGAGGTCGGCGCAGCGTTTGCTGGCCGGTGCGTAGCGAGCAGCACCGCAGCCCAGGCTACGGAGACGAAGACGAGCGGTGTGCTGATCGGTCGACGTGACAAAGCTGAAGCCCAATACCGCAGGGCATCGCTCGGCGAGTCCGGGCCTTCGACTGTCCCTGCGCGCCGTCTAACGTACCATCGCAGCGCGATGAACACCTGGAAAACACAGTCTGCAGGTGGTGTTGAGGCTACGTCCGGTAGCCCAGACAAGCCAACCTCGGCCGCCGGGCGACCCACCCGTCGCGACTCTCGGGAGCACTCGCTGGACGCGCTGCGCCGGTCGACTTCGTGCTCTTCGCGGCGACCTCACCGACAACCATCAACTCAACGAGCGGATGTGGGTTCACATGGTCGTCAAAGGTGGGCTCGTCTAGAGCGCTGACCAACTTACCTCCCGTCGCTGCGCTGGTCTGCGAAATCACAGCGGTTGTCGCTCGTCGGTTGCTTGCTACCAGCAGGCGCCCTCCTCGCTTCTACGCTGTCATTCCGCATCCTTCGCGCAGCTCGGTCCGGTAAGCTGATCAGCGCTCTAGGGGGGTGGGGCTTGGACATCGTTCTCCCTCCAAGATCTCTCCAAATTACCTGGGTTTTCTGGGTATTACAACGCAGAGGAGGTAGCCGCGGCGCGGGCGGCGTCAGCGGGCGGGGCTTCGGACGGTGCTCTTGGGGGCTGCCGCGGGATCGTGTTGATGGGCCTTCATCGCGCGGAGGTAGGCCAGCACGTCGTCGAGATCCCGCGGCGAGAGCTGCGGCTGCGCCGGCATGTTGCCGTAGCGATAGGCCTTGGGATCCTTGATGAAGGCGCGGAGCAGCGCCTCGTCGCGGTACTCGAAGACGTTCTTCGGCACGTTGAGATCCGGGCCGAGGTTACCGCCCTGCTGGTTGATCGCGTGGCAGCGGACGCAGTCGCGCAGAAAGAGCTGGTGTCCACGTCTCGCGGGCCCGTCGGCGGGGCTGTCCAAAGGGACCGTGCGGGCGTAGGGGTCCTTGGGCGCGAGGCGCACTGTGGCCAGCGCCCAGGGCCAGGGGAAGCGTTTCTGATCGCGCGCCTCCTTGGCCTTCCAGACCACGTAGAAGGGCCCTGGAGAGGTGCCGCGATGCCCTGGGATCTCGACCCAGGGAGGATGGTCCGCGTCCCCTAGGGCCAGGTACGGCTCTCCTCGGGCTAGCCGTGCGCCGTCGATGGCGACCTTGTAGCCGTCGGTGGCGACGAAGAGCAGCTTCTGTGCCTTCAGCTCGGTGGCCGAGAGGCCGAGCCCCGCCCGCAGCAGCGGCGCGAGCTTCACCGCCCGGTAGCGCTTGTTGCCCTTGTAGCTCGGATCCCAGAGCTGGATCACCTCGGGCGCGAAGCGCTTGGCGATCTGGCTGGCGGAGAGGGCCTTGGTTGCCCCCGCCGCGCCGATGAACTGCAGCGAGGCCCGGCCGCTGCTTCGACCGGATTTGCCGTCATCACAGGCCGCCACATTCAGGAGGGTCGCCAGCGAGAACCAAGCCAGCACGGCAGGTGGGTAATGCGCTAGAGTGAGCATGCGGACAGCAGAGTGGATCAACCCGGCTCGAGACGCCAGGAGAGAGCGGCACGAAGCGACGCCCGCGAAGCGGAGGGCTGAAGCAACCTCGGCCCCAAAAAGAGACCAGCGTCATGCGCGACTGGGCCGACGCGCAGCGTAGGCGGGTCGAGGAGACCCCGGTGACCCGCATCGATCGCCTGGTCGAGGGGCCGACGGCGGCGGTGGAGGGCGAGGCCGTGGCGCGTGCGCCTCTTCTTCCGAAACCTCACCCAGCTCTCTCTTGTTGCTCATCCTAGAGAGCGGCCAGCAGTGCTGTGCCCGGCGACGGGAGGAGTCTGTGAGGGTGCGCTTAGGGTCCTTCGCCGTCTTTGGGGCGCACAAAGAGGCGCACCATGCATCAAGGGGTGATCGAGACCATCCAGAGCGTGGTGTCGAAGCTGTTGTCGTCCGCGGGCCCGGCGCCACAGGAAAACGAGAGCTTTGTCCCGGGCTGGACGTTGAGCTGCATGGTATGGCTCTGCTTGGCTCCGTTGGGGATCGAGATGGGCCCCCATAGCGTCGCACCGTCACGGTAGATCGTCGCGGTGGTGCCGTCGCCGCCGCGGTTGTCGCCTGCCTTGACGGTGACCTTCACCATATAGACGCCAGCACGTGGAGCGGTCCAGGCCAGCTCAGCCTTATGGCTCGAGCCCGGATGAAACACACCATTGCCGTTGATCTGTTGAAACATCTGGGTCCCTTTCCAGTACCCCTTAGCGCGATCATAGCTCATTGGTGTGACGCTGCTGCCAGCGCGGTCGAGGTAGCTCCAGCCCTGGTTGTATTGATTGTCTCCAAAGTCTGCAGGGTAGCTCCAGCTCATCTGACGAGTCGCGATCACGGCGTCGGCGAAGCGTCGCCCTAGCACTAGGGTGCTCGCGGTGTCGTAATGCGCTACATCAGCGGCGTGCATCGGCAGGTCGTTGGTCTCGACGACCTCCATGGGTAGCCGCACCTTGGAGACGTTGCGGGTCGCGCTGCGTACAATCTTGGCGTAGGGCCAGCCTCCCTGCGGCGCGATCAGACCTGCGATCATCGGCAGCTTTGGGAGCCCGAGGTCCATGCGCACGGCGTCGACGAAGCTGGTCAGTCGCTGCTCATAGGCGCTGGCGTGGACCGACTTGATCGCGTCGGACTCGCCCTGCATCCAGACCAGCGCCAGAACCCGAAGCTGGTGGTTGGGATGCTTCGCTTGCAGCGCGGCGAGCTGGGCCTTGACCTCGCTGACCAGCAGCTTGTAGAGGTCGCCTGTCTTGGCCAGCCAACGATCGTGGATCGCCGTTCCCCCCTCGGCGACCTTGATAAGCGCCAGCGTGCGTTGAGGCCAGGCCTCGTGGAGCCGCCGGCCAAGCGCCAGCTCCGGGCCGAAGCGGTTACTGGAGACGCCGAAGCCTGGTGCCAGCTGCAGCCAGGTCTTCCCCTTGGGGTTTTGGTGAACGCTTGAGTTGTAATAGATTGAGACGTTGGGAACCGGCGCCTTCTGCGTGACAGACAGCTCGTTGTTGATCCCGAGGCCGACCATATTCGACTGCCCCGCGAGCAGGACGACGTCTATCGTTGGCTTGGACACTGCCAGGTCGGGAGGGGCGAGGTCGTGGGCGAGCTGGTCGTGGGCGAGCTGGTCAGCGCCCCCTTCAGCCCTGCTCTGATCTGCGGCGAGGTCGTCGAGCGTCAGCCCATCGCTGGAGGCGTCGACAGTTGCATCGTTTGCAAAGCGTATGGCGTCCCCGGGACAGGCGACGAGGGTGAGCACAGCGCTCAGAAGGAGGAAGCTTCGAGGTTGATTCAATCTCATCTAAACGAGCTTACACGACCTGACAGCAGATTTCAGACTTGGCCTGGCTCGCCCATGGCGCAGCGAGCCGTGGCCGCACCAGGAGTAGGGACGCGAAAACGACGCCCCACCGAGCTTGGCGGCCTCAGGCGAGTCCGGGGCTGGCGGGCTGGCAGAGAGCGATCGTAGAGTGGGGCGACGACGGAGGACGAGATGACAGAGACGGTGAACACGCGCGCCACGAGCGCGCTGGTGATCATGGGTGATGACGTCGAAGAGCTCGAGGCGGTCGCGCCCATCGATCTGCTGCGCCGCGCCGAGGTGCGAGTGGTGGTGGCCTCTCGTGAGGCGCGGAAGCTAATCTGTGGCAGAAACGGGATCAAGCTCGAAGCCGACGTGCTCCTCGACGAGGTGGCCAGCGAGCGCTTCGACTGCGTGATCGTGCCCGGCGGCCCGGGCACCGCCGCGATGCGCGAAGACGCGCGGGTGCTCGAGCTGCTGCGTGACCATGCCGCCGCGGGGCGCAAGGTCGCGGCGATCTGCGCCGCCCCGCTGGTGCTCGCCGAGGCGGGCTTGCTCGAGAAGAGGCGCTACACCGGCCACGCCAGCATCGCCATGGAGCTACCAGCCCTCGCAGACCAGGCCGTGGTCGTCGATGGCGAGGTGCTGACCTCCCGCGGCGCAGGCACGGGCGTACACTTCGGCCTGGCGCTTGTCGAGGCGCTGGTCGACGCCGAGACCGCGCGCAGCGTCGCCGCGGCGATTCACTCAACGGATGCTCTGCGCAGCTGGTAGAATGACCCGATGCACGTTCGCTTTGCCGCCTCGTTTCGGCTACTGCTCTGCGCCCTGCCGCTCGCGCTGGCGGCCGGCTGCAGCTTCGACGGTAGCGGCATCCAGCTCTTGGACGCCTGGGCTGCCCCCGACGCGCGAGTAGACCTGCCAGGCCAAGGCGACGGCCTCTTGGCCGATGGCTCCGATCGCGACGGGTTGCCCACCGACTCCTTGCCCTACGATCTCTCACCAGACCTCGACGGCTGCGCTAGCTTGGGCTGCCAGGCTGCCCTCGGCTGCAACCACAAAGAGGGTCGCTGTAACCGACTCAAGCCCTTGGGGCTGAATGACAACGACCTCATGGCGCTCTACTCGAAGGCGACGGACAACTGCGACCTCTCGCCAGCGGAGGGGCAAACCTACCCGATCGACTCAACAAAGGACGACTTTGCGGGCTGCACACCCTACACGATTGTCTACACGTCAAGCCCGGGGCCCAACCTGCGCGTCTACGCCTTCGAGAGGTTGCGCATCGGCCCAGCGGCCTCGCTGCGGATCACGGGCGATAACGCGGTGCTGATCTACGCCAAGCGAACGATCGTGATCGAGGGCGAGGTCGACGCCAGCGCCCATCAATCCACGCCAGGTCCTGGAGGCGCCAAGGGAGGCGAGAATGACGGCGACGACGGCGACTGCTGGTTTCCCGACGGCGGGGGCAAAGGCGGCACCGACAAGTCCACCAAAGACAGCGGCGGAGGCGGCGGCGCCGGTAGCCAGGACGGCGCAAAGGGGGGCGACGCTGGCAAAAAAAAGGGTGGCGGCGGCGGCAAAGCTCAGGGGCCGAGCCCCTTTGTGCTGCGAGGCGGCTGCGGCGGCGGGGCGGGCAGCGGATCGGACGGCGACGGCGGCAGCGGCGGCGCGGGCGGCGGAGGCTTACACGTCGCCGCCAATGAGAGCATCGCCGTCAGCGGCACGATCAACGTCGGCGGCGGCGGCGGCGACGGTGGCAGCTATGGAGAGGCAGGCGGCGGTGGTGGCGGCGGCGGGATGCTCGTCTTCGAGTCGCTCTCGGTGACGTTCAGCGGTGTGGCCGCGGCGAACGGCGGGGGCGGCGGCGCGGGCGCCAAGGACCAGTTCGACACAGACGCCCAGGACGGCGAAGACGGGCGCCCCTCGACGAGCCAGGCGCTAGGCGGCACGAGCAAGGGCTCTAATGGCGGCGACGGCGGCAAGGGCGGCACCGACCTGAAGGCAGAGGCCGGCGAGACAAAGTGGAACGCCGGCGGCGGGGGCGGCGGCGCCGGTCAGATCCGCGTCCGCGCGCCGACGCAGCAGCTCAACGGCGTGATCTCGCCCTCCGCGATCACCAAGACGGCGATCGATAAGATCTAGCAGACACTCAAGACCTCCTGGTCGAACCCCACAGAGCCCTCGGAGACCCGCATAGCTTGACATTCCGCGGAGGTCGCAGCACCTTCGTAGCAGCCTCCAACCTCTGTCGCTCTACCACCGGGACGACCTGCATGGACAAGCGAGTTCGCATCGTCAAGCGCATGATGGACATCGCCGCCTCGAGCGTAGGGTTGGCGCTGACCGCGCCGCTCTTCCCCTTCATCGCGGCGGCCGTCTACATCGACTCCCCCGGCCCGATCTTTCTACGCCAGCGCCGCGCCGGCGCGCTGATCGACGACGAAGAGGAGGGCGGGCCCGGTCCCGCCGATCCGATGGCGATGGCCGGGGTCAAGGTACCGCGCTTCGTCGAGTTCGAGATGTACAAGTTCCGCTCGATGATCCCCGACGCCGAGAAGTTCACCGGCCAGGTCATCGCGTCCAAGGACGACCCGCGGATCACCCGCGTAGGGAAGGTCCTGCGCAAGACGCGCCTCGACGAGCTGCCGCAGCTCTACAACATCCTCCGCGGCGACATGAGCCTGGTCGGGCCTCGCCCGGAGCGCGCCGAGCGGCAGGCCAACTTGGCGATGGCGATCCCCTTCTTCGAAGAGCGGATGCGCGGCGTGAAGCCCGGCCTCACAGGCCTGGCGCAGACCAGCCTCGGCTACTCCGGACGCGCGGCGGATGATAGCGCGATCAAGGCCTTCGAGGCCACCCTGGTCAATCCCTTCGCCCTCGAGTTCGCGGGCGTCGGCGGCGAAGGGGACGCTTCAGAGGGTGAGGACGCGATCGCCGAGGCCGACGACATGCGGATGAAGCTGCTCTACGACCTGCCCTACGTCGCCTGCCTCGAGCGCCTCTCTTCGTTTCTGCGGATGGACATCTCGATTATCCTGCGCACGCCGCTGGTGATGATCCGTGGCCTCGGCAGATAGCGCTCATCAGACGAAAAGGAGAATCCATGAGCCGTTGGGGTTCCGTCGACGAGGTCCTCGATTTCGCCATCGAACGCGAGCAGGCTGCATCCGACTTTTACAAAGATCTCGCGACCAAGGTCGCCTCGAAGCCGATGGCCAAGGTCTTCGAGCAGTTCTCGCGAGAGGAGATCGGCCATAAGAAGCGCCTGATGTCGATCAAGGCGGATCACAGCCTGGCGCCGGCCGCGCAGAAGGTCCTCGACCTCAAGGTGTCCGACTACCTCGTCGACGTCGAGGCGACGCCGACGATGTCGAACCAGGACGCGCTGATCCTCGCGATGAAGCGCGAGAAGGCCGCATTCAAGCTCTACACCGACCTCGCGGCGAGCACCGACAACAAGGCGCTGCGCAACACCTTCAACATGCTGGCCCAGGAAGAGGCCAAGCATAAGCTGCGTTTCGAGATCGAATACGACGAGCAGGAGATGCGCGAAAACTAGCCCGGCAGGGTCGCCGCGGTCGCCGCGGAGCCTGCGCCGGCTGTGGGGTCTGCGCCCGCGATGGGGCCTGCGCCCACGATGGGGCCTGCGTCGCCGCGTCTACCCGGGAGCTCATCAGTCACAACGCAAGCGAAACGAGGAGCAGCCATGGACTACACTCAGCTGCGTGTCGAGGTCGACGGCGCCATCGGCACGATCACTCTCGCCCGCCCCGACGTGCGCAACGCGATGAGCGTCGAGATGGGCGCCGAGCTCTGCCGCGCCGTGGGCGAGCTCAACGGCGTCTCCGAGCTACGCGTCGTGCTCCTCCGAGGTGAGGGCAAGGCCTTCGCCGCTGGCGGCGACTTCGGCTTCCTCGAAGATCGGGTCGCAGACCAGCCGGAGCGCAACCGCCGGGTGATGCGCGACTACTACGACCTTTTCCTCTCGATCCAGAAGCTCCACGTGCCGACCATCGCCGTGCTCCAGGGCGCGGCGATCGGCGCTGGCCTCTGCCTCGCCTTGGCCTGCGACATCCGCCTGGCCGCCCCGGAGGCCAAGCTCGGCGTGAACTTCGTCCGCGTGGGTCTCCACCCGGGGATGGGCGCGACCTGGCTTCTACCGCGGATCGTCGGGCCAGCCAAGGCCAAAGAGCTGCTCTTCACCGGACGGATCCTCACCGCCGCCGAGGGGCTACCCTTCGGCCTGGTCAACGCCGTGCACCCACCAAAGGAGCTGGGCGCGGCGGCGCTGAAGATGGCCGAAGCGATCGCCGCCAGCGCGCCGCTGGCGGTCTCCCGGGCTCGCGACAACCTGGCCTGGACGGACGTACGCACCCTCGATCAGGCCCTCGACGCCGAGGCCAGCGCCCAGGCGCTAGACTACGCCAGCGAGGACATGCGCGAGGGCCTCGCCGCCGCGAAGGAGCGTCGTCCAGCGACGTTCGAGGGGCGCTGATAGACGACCCTATTGACAGAGCGCTCTAGAGCAGCTGCCGCAGCAGCTGGCGCGCGGCGTCGACCCAGGCCTGCCAGGGATCGGCGGCGTCGCGGAGCGGCGACGCTTGCCCGCTCGCTGGCGTCAAGACCGGCGCCGACGCCGACAGGTCGAGGTGGTTGCACAGCACCTTCTGCCACCCCACGCGCCCCTCCCTCGGCCCCGACGAGGCGAACGACACGAGGTCGACCTCGGCGCGCGCGGCCTCGCCCTCGAGCTGGGTCCTCAGCGCGTCGAGGCTCTCAGCCCGTTTGACACAGGCGACGCCCTTGTCGATCCACTCGCCGAGGAGCAGGGTCGCCACCTCGCGCTCCTCGGAGAGCGGCGCCACGCCCCGCTCGTCGTCGAGCAGCACCACTCGCAGCTCCAGCGCCTCGTCGCGCAGCCAGTCCGAGAGGCGACGCGCGGCGGAAAGCAGGAGCCCAAGGGCCATCACCAGCCGCTGCGCAGGGAGCTGCGCGTCCTTGAAGCGCGCCTGCACCAGATCAGGGGCGAGGGAAAAGACGATCAGCCGTCGGTTGCGCGAGAAAACGCTCTCGTCGCGGGTGTAGTAAAGCAGCTCGCCCTCGGCGTAGCGGACGTCGAAGAGATCGTTCGCCTCGCGTTCTCCCCCTTCGCCGGCCTCCTCTGCCGGATCCATGTAGGCCAGCTCGGAGCTGACGAGGTTTTCCAAGCTGCCGCTGTTGGAGATCGCGGAGAATCCACCGGTGGGGTAGTGGCTATCGTCCTCCACTCGCGTTTGCACGTCGCCTCGGCGCCGAACGATACGCCGCAGCCGCTGCGGGATCGCCTTATCGAAGGCCGCCGCGATCTCGACCATCTGCCCAGCGGCGAGCCGCTGAGCGCGGCTACGTAGCACCTCGAGGTTCTCCAAGGCGAAGACGATCGCGTCGGAGAGCAGCATCCGCAGGTGGCGCGCTCGCTGGGCAAGCTCCTCGTAGCTTGCGACAAGCGCCGCGACGCCCTCGGCGCCGCCGGCCTGGTGACGTAGGGCCGAGAGGCCGAGGTCGAGGAGCTCGGCCGGCGGACGATTGAGCAGCCGCCGAGCGATGGCGGGACGCACGGGCGCGCCCCCATCGAAGCCGAGGTTGCCCAGCAGGTGCTCGACCACCAGCGCCACCGCCGCCGGTCGCTGACGCTCTGGGAGCCGCGCCAGCGCGTCGGCCGCCGCCTCGAGGCGCGGATCGGCGGCGAGCCGCCCCAGCACGTGCTCGTCGTAGCGGGCCAGCGCTCGATCCACTGCCGGATCCCCCGAGCTGAGCGCCCGTGAGCTGTCGAGCGCTGCTCCAGCGAGCAGCTGCCCGACGTCGGCGATCACCCCCACGGGAGGGAGCTGTGGCGCCTCCTCCAACGCGGCTCGCACCCACGGCGAGGCAAGGGCCACCGACTCGGCGCTCGGCCGCGTCAGCCGACCGAGGCAGAAGCCGACGGCTAGCCAGCGCTCGGTGTCGCGCGCCTCGTCGCCCAAAGACCCGGCGCCCATTCGCGCTGAGGATCGCGCCTCGGTCACGAGGCTAGCCCCAAGAGCTTCGGCACCTTCTCCTCGAGGAGGTCGATCTCCTCGCGGGTCTCGCCGAGATAGGACAAGAGCTGTAGATCTTGACGCTCGACGGCCCCGCCGTGGACGACCCAGGCGCCGACGCGCAAGAGCCGATAGAGCTTGACCACCTTGCGGTCGCTGATGAACACGTCGTCCTCGCGAACCAACGTCTTGATCAAGCGTCGCAGCTCGCGGAGCAGCTCCTCACGAAAGTAGCGATCGCGATCGCGCCACAGGTTGCCCTCGGCGTCGATCTCGCGGCGGCTCATCTGCAGCGTGAGGTACCTATGGGCCTTGAGGAAGTCGACCAGCGTCGCATGCCCCTCGGCCCAGGGGCGCTGGTTGAGATCGCGCTGCGTCTGGGCGTCGAGGCCGGCGTCGATCAGCTCGATGAAGTGCTGCTGCTGCACCGGGCGACAGGCCGCCTTGAGGCAGAAGCGATCCTTCAGCGCCGCCAGCTCAGCGTGCTCTGGGATCTCGTTGGTCGCGGCGAAGAGCACCTTCAACCGCACGGGCATCGGCGCGCCATCTTGGTAGAACTTCCGCTCGTTGATGATCGTCAGCAGGCTGTTGAGGATCGCCGAGTTCGACTTGAAGATCTCGTCGAGGAAGACCAGCCGCGCGGTCGGCAGCTTGCCCCGGTCGCGGCGGATGTAGCGCCCCTCGCGCAGCAGGTTGATGTCGATCGGGCCGATCACCTCCGAGGGCTCGGTGAAGCGCGTCAGCATGTACTCGAAGTAGTCGTCGTCGGAGATCTGCAGCGCGTCTTTGAACTTCAGCACCAGGTCCGACTTCGCCGTGCCGGGCGGCCCCACCAGAAGCAGCGGCTCCTGCGCCACGGCGCAGATCGTCATCAAATCGATCAGCGGCTGCTTGGCCACGAAGAAGCGGCCGAGGGAGACACGAAAGCGGTTGATCCGCTCGCGCAGCTCCGGCGCCTCTTTGGCCAGGTCCTCGTAGGTCAGCTGGTCGAGGTCGCGCTCGAGCCGAAAGACCGCGTCCTCTGTGCCCATCTCATAGCCAGACGCCGCCTCGGCGATCTTGCTCGCGTCCTCTTTCGATCTGCTCATCAGGGGGCCTCGCGGTGCACGCGACGGCGCACCAGGTATTCATCTTCGTCCTGCCAGCGGCGGCCGAGCTCTCCCAGGGCCAGCTCGTCAGAGGCGAGCCCGAGGATCAGGCTCTCCATGAAGCTGACCACCGAGAGGCAGAAGTGGCTGTTGGTGTTGAAGCTGTCGGTGATCTCGCCGAGCTGATCGGCGAGCTTTGCCAGGTCGCTGATGGCCCGCTCGAGAGGCATATGCGCATAGGCCGTGGCCAGCGCGCGGGTGACGTTCAGCCGCTCGACCGGCATCAGACCGCCCTTCTTCAGCGCGGCCTGCCCGGCCTTGAAGGCCTGCTCCGCCTGCTCGTACTGCCCGAGATCGGCCAGCCCGGCGCCGAGCTGTACGCGGCAGATCAGCGCCTCTGGCGTGTCTCCGACCACGGCCTTGTCGATCACCTGCAGCAGCCGCGAGGCCTCCTCGCGCAGCCCCACACGGCGCAGGGCGCGCAGGCACTCGCCGACGGTCGCGCCTAGCTCGGCGGCGCTCTCTGTGGAGAGATCGGTGACGAGGGCCTCGATCGCCGTTAACAGCTCGAGGGAGAGCTCGCGCCGGCCGAAGAGCCCGGCGAGCATCAAGGCCTCTTCGTAGAGCTGATAGCGCCGCGGCGGCGGTACCTCCGAGAGGCTATCGACCAGGCGCCGCAGCTGCGGCACGGCGACGGACTCGGGCAGCATCGGGAAGAAGTCCATCACACCATCGAAGAGCCGCGCTCGGTCGTCGAGTTCGGTCTCGGCGGCGAGCGCCTTGGCCATGATCGCGGCCACCTGCTCGGTGAGCTCGGTGGCGTCGGACATCCCCCGCAGCGCCGCGAACTCTTCGCCCCGGGGATCGGCCTCGTCTCGCTGAAAAGCCAAGACCGGATTCAGGCGCTCCTGAGGCTCGAGGATCGACGAGGCCTGGCGCAGTCGGTCGATCTTGTAGCGGGGAAAGCGCGGCAGATCGTTGAGCCGGCCGGAGAGCTCGCGCGACAGCGGCGTCTCGGCGGGCAACCCCTCGAGGGCCTGGTCGACTCGAGCGCTGTAGGCGTCGCTGAGGTAGCCGTGGATTGGATCGTCGGCGTCGACCAGCGGCAGCGAGGCGTCGCGCAGCTGGCGAGCCCGATCGGCCTGCCCCAGCCGCGCGAAGCCCCAGGCGAAGGAGAGCTGCACGTAGGCGCGGGTCAGCGCCTCCGTGGCCTCCACCGCCGAGGGCTTGCGGCGGGTCTTGCCGTAGCGCTCAAGCAGCGCCTCGAGCTGCCCGGCTAGGATCTCGACGCTCGCCGCGTCGCGGCCCCCCTCTCCGCCGGTGAAGCGTAGAAACGATGGAACGTCGCGCTCGAGCGAGAGCCCCCCATAGAGCCGGCCGAGGATCCGGTCGCGGGCCCGGGTCAGCGTCAGCGCGTCGCCCCCCGAGAGACGTGAGAGCGCCAGACGCGAAAGCCAGATGCTGCGTACGTCCAGCTGCTCTTCGTGCAGGTCGAAAAAGAGCGCGACGCGTTGCGCGTCCTTGGGGCTCGGCGGCTCCCCAGCGAGCTCGGCAGCGACGACGGAGGCGACCACAGCGCGTAATCCCTCCACGCTCGGCTCGTCGAGATCGAGCGTGGTCAGCGGGTCGGTGACGCTGGCTAGCCGCGCGGCGACGTCGGCCCAGGTCACGGCGAGGCCGCGGGCCTGCTCGCCCTCGACCTCCCAGAGCGCGCGGGTCCAGCAGAGGGCGGCCTCGCGCTCGCGAGAGAGCCTGGCGTTCTGCTTGCCCAGCTCGACCCAGAGCGCCAGCCGCTCGGGGGCGTCGGCCGGCGCGTCGAGCTCGAGGAACTGCCCCTCGAGCTCGCCCAGGCGCCGCTGCTCGGCGCTGCGCAGGGCGGGCGCCACCGCGGGCAGCAGCTCCTCCATCTCGATCGCCACCTCCTCGATCGCCACCTCCTCGATCGTCACCTTTTCGCCTCTCTCCACCTCTGTCACCGGCCTCTCGACCCGCTGTCGCCCACCCCGAGGCTTCTGCTCCACCGGCTCCTCGACCTCGGGCTCTGGGGGAGCCTCCGCCCACTCGACCCCGACCGACTCGTAGGCGCTGAAGTCAAAGAGCGCTGAGCGCGCCCACCCCTTTAGGGTCTCGGCGCCACTGTCGATCACATAGTCGATCCACTCGGGCAGCGGCGAGAGGGCCGCCTCGGGCAGGCGCTCGATCGTGAAGCGCCGCGGATCGTCAGCGCCCCCCCGCAGGATCGTCAAGAGCTCCGGATCGGGGGCGAGCAGCGCCTCGAGGGTCTGCCGCCGCAGCGGCGGCTCGAGGAGCGCGTCGGCGGGCAGCAAGAGCTGCGCGATCTCGCGATAGGGCGCGTAGGCCTCGACGCTCTCGGGGAGCTCGAGGTGGGTTGGCTCGCGGCGGCCGCGACCGGCGCGGAGCACGATGGTGGGCCCCTCGCCGTTTTCATCCGCCTCAACGACGGCGAAGGCCAGCTGCGCGAGGTCGGCCTCGGGCAGCTGAGAGACGAGCTGCTCGACCAGCGCCATCGCCCCCCGCCGCAGCACCCAGAACCTCGGCGCCGCGTCGCGAGCCTGCCGCAGCAGCGTCAGCTCCACCGGCAAGCGCGTGCTCGGAAGCTCGGCCTCGCTCAGCGCGGCGGCGGCGGGCAGCTGCACGTCGAGCAGCTGGTAGACATCGCGCCAGCGCACTGGCGGCAGCGGACGGAACGCGCCGTCGCCGTCGATCAGCAGCAGGCCATCTCCTTGGGCCTCGAGCTTGTCGGCGAGGGGATGCTCGTAGCCGACCTGCACGAAGACTCGCTCCAGCCTTGGCGGCGAGGAAGTGTAGACCCGCGCGCCGTTGGGATCGTCGAGCGCGCGAAGCAAGGTGTAGTAAGGCGGCGCTACGGCGCGCAGCAGCCGCGGCGTGCGCGCGTCGCCGGTCTCCAGGCAGAGCGCCTGGCGATCACAGCCGAGACGCAAGAGCTCCCCCGCGAGCCCCAACAGGGAGCAATCGTCGGGCAGGGCGAAGAGCGCCTCGGCGCAGGTGATCTCGCCATCGCCGACCCAGGATGGGAGCACGATCTCGGCCCAGCAGGAGACCTCGCGGACGTCGTCACCGCGGCCGAGGCCCTTGCGTTTGACCGCGACCCCCGCCGATCGCAGGTCATCGAGGGCGCCCTTGGCCAGCCGCGACCTCGTCTGCACCGTGAGCTGGCCGCCGTCGTCGCGACGCAGCTTCGCCGGCTCGGCCTGTACCTCTCGCGGCACGAGATCGGCAGAGATCGCGACGCGGAGCGCCTCTTCGCTGGAGAATACGAGCGTCGACATCCGCAGCTCAGCTCCCCTGATCGATCGCCTCGCGCTGCGCCAGCTCCTCGGCCGCCGAGAGCTCCCGCCGCTCGTCGGCAGACGGGTCGCGCTCGACGACGATCCGGCCCAGCTCCGCCGCCGAGAGCGCCCCGCCCTCGATCAGCTTGTCGACGATCGCTTGATGCTCGTCCTCGTGCTCGAGGGGCAACGCGTCGTCGTCCGAGTGGTAGATGATGATCACGTCTTTCTTGCGGGTCTGTGGGTCGATCCGCAGGTGAATCGTCAGCTCCGCCATCGCTCACCTCGCTCGCTCGCCATGCATGGTGTTCGCCTCCTTCGCGCCCTCGACCGCGGTCGCCTGATCGAACTCATCAGCGGCGTCGAGCTCTTCGCGGTCGTTCGGCTTCGTCCCGATCCCCTCCGAGGCCAGCGCCTCGGCGTCGAGCACCTTGCGCTCGATCAGCAGGTCGCGCAGCGCCGCTAGGCTCGTAAGGTTGTCTTCGAGGATCTTGCGCGCGCGCGCGCGCTGCGCCTCGAGCACGCGCTGCACCGCCGCCTCCAACTCGGTGAGCAGCTGCTCCGAGAGGCGAGGCACGCCAGGGGCGTCCCGATGGCCGTCGACGAAGACCCGCACGGCCAGCGGCGCCCCCTCGGGGACCAGGCCGAACTGCTCGACCAGCGCCCGCGCGGTCTCCGTGGCGCGCTCGATGTCGCCGGCGGAGCCGATGGAGAGATCGTCGAGGAGCAGCGCCTCCGCCTCGCGGCCACCAAAGAGCACACAGATGCTGTCGAGGAGGAAGCCCCGCGTCACGACATAGCGCTGCGCTGGATCGGCGTAGCGCACGAAGCCCAGCGCGCCGGCGAGGTCGCCGCGGATCGAGATCCGCTCGATCGGGGGCGAGCTCGGGCAATGGAGCGCGACGAGGGCGTGGCCCGCCTCATGGGTCGCCACGACCTGCTCCTCCCTGGAGGTGAGCTCAGGGCGCTCCTGGTACTCGGTCATCGCCCGCTCGACGTCGGCGAGGGTCGAAGCCCCATCGACGCTTTCGCGCAACCTCCAGCGAGCGAGGGCGCGACAGAGGGCCTGGACATGGTCGCCAGAGTGGCGACTATTGGTCCCCTCCACCAGGTCTCCAGTGCGTTTTACCGCATAGCTCAGCGCGCGCTCGTCAAGCTTCAGCGCCAGCTTATCGTCATAGATACGAAAGATCGCCTCCCGGTCTTCTGCGTCCGGGTAGGGGATCTGTAGGTGGAACTCGAAGCGCCCAGGGCGCAGCAGCGCCGGGTCGAGGGAGTCGACGAAGTTCGTGGTACCGACGATGAAGACGTTCTCGTTGGGGCGGAAGCCATCCATCTCTGTCAGCAGCTGGTTGACCATCGAATGCTCGACGCCCGAGCCGGTATAGGTGCCGCGGGCCGTGGCGAAGGAGTCGAGCTCATCGAAGACGATGATGCAGGGAGCCGCCTGGCGAGCGCGCACGAAGAGCTGACGAAGCCGCTCCTCGCTCTCGCCGACCCAGCGGCTCTTCAGCTCGGGGCCGGAGACGACGATCACCGCCGCCCCGAGGGCCGAGGCCATCGCCTTGGCAAAGAGCGTCTTGCCCGTGCCGGGAGGCCCCCAGAAGACCATCCCGCGGGGGACCAGCGCCTCGATGCGCTTGACCTCCGCCGGGCTCTCGACCTGCTCCTTCGCCTCGAGGATCTCGATGATCTCGCGGCGCAGCCGCCGCTTGACCTGGGCGTAGCCGCCGATGTCGCCGTCGAGGTCGAGCTCGGGGACGGCGAGCTGGCCCGAGAGCGTCGCGGCCCGCAGCTGGGCGAAGGCGCGACGAGGATCGGTCGGGTAGTCCTCGCCCTCCACCGCCGCTAGCACCCGCCGCAGCCGCACGGCGTTGACGCCGGAGACGTATTTGTAGAGCTGATAGAGGTTGAGCTGCTTGCCGAACTTACGGCTCTCTCGAAGCGTGATCAGGTGGCAGAGCCGATCGCGCGGCACGCCGATGATACTCACGCGATGCGGAAAGAGACTCGCGATCACCTTTGGCACAGCGAACGACGGGTCTTTGAACCCCAACCACAAGATGTTGGGGTTCTCGTACATCAGCGGGATCACCTCTCGCGCCTCGGCGTTGAGCCCACCGGTGGAGGTGGTCAGCAGGTCGAGGTGGGGCAACACCACCACGCGCTCGTCGACCGCCCCGCGGACCACGTCGCGCAGCTGGCCGATCATCGTCGCCACGATGCCCATCGGCATCCCGTCCGCCTGCGCCTCGGCGCGCCCGTCGAGATAGACACAGCGTCGGCCGTCGCGCTTCAGCCGATCTCGGAGGCATTTATAGAAGTAAGGGGCGAGCTCCTTGTCGCACTCCACCAGCGCCGGCAGCCCGCGACTGAGCGCCTCGTGGCATAGCGAGAGTTCGTCGGGGTAGGCGGCATCCACCGCCTCGAAAGGCGAGAGCTCGACTGGCAGCTGCGACTCGCGCAGCGGCTTCGACGCTATGGGCTTACCGGTCATCATGGTCCTTTGTGCGTTGATATGACGAGAAGACGTGTCAGAGGCGTACGCGGATCGTCAGCTCCCCGCTCTCGACGTCCTCGCTGATCTCTTCGATCTCCCCGAGCTGAGCCGCCTTCTCCTTCAGCGCGGCGGCGGTGGCGCGGTTCACTGCACCGTCGAGCTCGGCCTGAACGTCGCGGAGCTTGCGCTCGAGCTTCTCCGAGACGGCCAGACGTAACGCCTCCTCTTTGGCGTCGGCGGCGGCCTCGAGGCGCCGCTGGAGCTGCTCGCGCCGCTCATTGGCGGCCTCCTTCAGGCCCTCTTGGGTGTAGCTAGCAGCGACGGTCTCTCTCTCGAGTTCGAGCTCGGCTTCAGCGCTGAGGCTGACGGTCACGGTGCCCTCGAGCAGCTCGACCTCGATCGTCACGCCCTCGTCGTCCACGCGACGACAGGTGTCGCCTTCACGCTCGACGCCGAGCTTCGACAGCTCCGCTGCCAGCAGCGTCGCCATCCGATCCTGGGGCAAGACGCTAAGCAGCTCCAGCGTGGTCTCTACGCCGTCGCCGACCCATACGTGACGGCGAAGCGACTCGGACACGGCGATTCGATAGGCTCGGCTCATCGATGGCTCCTGGGGCTATTCCGGTGGGCTATTCTAGTGGGTTATTCTAGTGGGTTATTCTAGTGGGTTATTCTAGTGGGTTATTCTGTCGATGTCCCCGCCGCCTCATCGTCCCGAGCGAGGGTCTGCAGCGATCCCAGCTCGCGGAGTAACATCTCGGCGTGCTCGTGGCGGTCGTTGCCGTATGGCGCCCACCGCGCGAGGAGCAACTGGGCGCTCTCGTAGTCGTCGTCGAAAAAGCGGACCTGCCGCGCCTCCTCGATCCAGACCGCGAAGGCGGACAACCCGCGCAGGAGCGCTCCGGCGCCCCGGGCCGCCGCTTGTCGCTCAGCGAGGTGCGCGCCGCTCTGGGCCGCCTGGGTCAGCCCGGCGATGAAGAGCCGCGCCGTGGGACGCGGGCCGAGCAGCGCCGCCCCGGCCTCGAGCACGAAGCCAAGCAGGTCTCGTCGCCCAGCGCGATCGGCCGCGTCAGAGAGCGCGCAGAGCAGCGCGTCCTGCGCCTCACCCAGCGCCGCGAGCGGCTGCGCTTGGACGATCCGCCCCTTGCCACGCTCAACCGTCAGCCAACGACGGGCGAGCTCCGGCCCCAGAGCCTCGAGGATCGTCGCCCCCGCGCCCTCGACCCATCGCGGATGAAACGCGGCGAGCGCGGCCTCACTCGGCCTCTTTTTCTCTCCCGCGCCGACCAGCAGATCGACGTGGCCTAGCCAGCAGAGCGCCGAGTTGCGCACGGCGGGCCAAGACGAGAGCACCTCACCGTACCCAGCGCGGCGCAGCAGCTCACACGCCAGGTAGAGCATCAGCTCGTCGCCCAGCTCGAGGGTCGTCTTCTTGGGCAGGGAGAAGCCCTTGGCCTTCTTGCCCTGGGGCTCGCCAGCGAGGTGGCGCAAGAGCCGCATCGTCGCCGGACCGAAGCGCAGCGCGGGCGCCGGGCGCTTCTGCCAGAGCCGACCGCGGGCGACCTCTTCGCCCCCCTCGACCAGGCTGTCCTGTGCGCGCCAAGCGCCTTTGCGGGCCAGCGCTATCACGCTGCCACGGCCGAGGAGCTGACAGAGCAGCGCGGCGCAGGTGGGGCCGATGCCGGCAGGCATCACGCGACGGCGGCGGAGCAGCGGCACCACGGCGTCGGGGTCGAGCTGCCCGACCAGCGCGCGGGCCAGAGTGAGCAGATCGTGCTCGCTCGCGGCGACCGGGCGGGTGCGTTGCTCGTCGGGCGCCGCGGGCAACGCGGGCGCCGGACGAAACGCGCTCGTCGTCGCGTTGCGGGCCATCAGCCCTCCTGCTCTGAAGAGGCAAGGAAGGCAGCCCCCGGCCAGCCGTTGAGCGTCAGCGAGCCATCGGCCGCGAGGCGCAGCTCGACGGTGTTGGCGGCGGAGAAGCGGGGATCATCAGCCGCATAGCGATCACTGAGGCGATACAGCCCCTGGTTTTTCGAGCCGATCCAGCGCCGGCGCCGCTCTGGCAGGTCGCGGAGGTAGGGCCCGTCGACGAGCAGGTCGGTGGCCGCCAGCAGCTGCGCCACGCCAGCCTCGCCACGGCGGCCCCGGCGCTCGAGGGCCGCGCGCGTGTAGCCCGAAAAAACCATCACGCTCAGCCCGAGGCGCTGGGCGGCCTCGGCCAGCAGCGCTGTGCTTGGCGCCTGGGCGAAGGGCTCGCCACCGAGCAAGGTCAGCCCCTCGAGATCGTGCTCGCGCTGCGCCTCTCTGAGGGCCTCTTCGAGCTCATCGAGGTCCCGACGCTCGCCACCGACGTTGGGCAACATCTCGGGATTACAGCACCCCTTGCAGCGCAGCGGGCAGCCCTGGAGCCAGAGCGCCGCCCGCTTGCCCGGCCCCTCGGCCTCGGTCTCGGGCAGAAAGCACGCCACCCGCAGCTGTCTCGTGGAGCGCGCGAGAGGCGCTCTCTTCGCAGACGACGGCGATGTCACGCGCGCTGCCACCATGAGCCGATCCTCGGCCTCGAGAGGAGCCCACTCTAACGCGGATCTCGCCCTCGAACACCCCACGGACGATCGCGTGGTGCTTCCCGACGAAAAAGGCGCGTGATGTCCTTGACTGTAGGTGCGAGTCGGATACTATACACCTGTTCAGCATCTCAGCCGTTCCGTGTCAACAGAGATAGGGCCCCAGTCTTCGAGAGCAGCCCGGGAGGACGCCATGATCGCCATCACCAGCAAACGCAGGGCAGCCGAGACCGAGCGCAAAGGTCGCCGCGGTGAGCCGCCCATCCCAGCCCCCCGACGCCATAACCGCAAGGAAATCCTAGGTCTTGCCGAGTCCATGGCTGCCGAGCTGATCTCCCGTGCGGAGAGCGCGGCGAGCCACGGCGAGGCTCAGGCGTTTCTCCGCAGCGCCCAGCTGATGCACGAACTGGTGGGCATCGCCGACGGTCGCCGCACCTCGGCCTACTGGACGCGACGCCCCCGCACGGGCCAAAACGGGCCCGCGCTGCCCACGGCGCTCGCCCGGCTGCGGCGCTTCGGCACCCGGCTGCCCGGCAGCGGCGCCGAGGACGCAACCTTGGTCGCCTAAGCCCCGCGAGGGCGCTTGAACCGAAACCCTTCGGCGCACGTCCAACGAACGTGCAGACGATGACCCGAGCACAGACCGCCCGACGCCTGCCCGTCCTCTCCTTCGTCGGCGCGCTGCTCGTCGCCGCGCCTGCGCCGCCACGAGCCGCGCCAGCACGAGCGAGGAGGCTGCCTTGGATCGTCGACGCGGCCCGCGCCAAACGGGAGCTCGCCGCCGGCGCGCTGCTGCTCGACGTTCGTGGCGCCAAGGCCTTCGCCGCCGGACACGTTCGGGGAGCGCGGCGAGTGCGTTGGCAGACCCTCTCCCGACGTGGTCGCTTGGCCCCTCGGGCGAGGCTCCAGCGGGTGCTGCGGGGGCTCGGCGTACGAGCTGGCCAGAGCGTGCTGGTGGCGGGCGATCCCGCTCGTGGCTGGGGTGAGGATGGCCGAGTCACCTGGACCCTCCGCACGGCCGGTCATCGCCGCGCGGCGATCGTCGATGGCGGCGTGCGGGCCTTGAAGCGCCTGGGCCTCTCGATGACCAAGACCATCACGGCAGCAGGCATGGCGAGCCGCTTCGAGGTGCGCCTCGGCAGCCGCTGGCGCCTCGACCGTGCTGCTGTGCGGCGACGCCTCGAGGGCAAGCGCACGCGCTTCGTCGACACGCGGGAGGCCCGCGAATACCGCGGCGCCACGCCCTATGGCGAGGTCCGCGGCGGGCACCTCCCCGGCGCCATCCACCTCTACTACAAGACGCTGATGGGCCGCGACGGCTGCCTGCTGCCTCGCGGCCGGCTACGCGCCAAGCTGAAAGCCGCCGGCCTCGCCGACCTCAAGGCCCCGATCGTCACCTACTGCACCGGGGGCGTTCGCTCGGCCTGGTTGGTGGTGGTGTTGAAGCACCTCGGCTATCGCGACGTGCAAAACTACGCAGGCTCGATGTGGGAGTGGGCTGCCAAGCCCACGGCGAGTCACCCCCTCGTCAAGCGTTGATCCCAAAGAGCGCGTCGCCCCAACCGCCGCGTTTACACGTATAGTTCAGCCCAATGAACGCCAACGATCATGTCTTCGGGGAGATCGCGATCGCCCTCTCGCTGCTCAGCCGTGCGGACGTTGAGCGGGCGATGCGGATGCAAAAGCGGCGCCCGAACACCACCATCGGCCAGCTCTGCAAGCAGCTGGGCCTGCTCACCGAGTCACAGGTCGAGCACGTCCTCGGCGAGCAGAGGCGTATCCTTGAGCGCCGTCGCAGCGCACGAGCCAAGCGGAGACACGCGCGCCCGGTGGTGGCCAAGCGGTCGTTCGAGCGCGACGCCAGGGAGCTGGGCCGCCTTGACCAGCCCAAGCCGGTCGTTGAGCGCCCGCCAGCGGTGGAGCGTCGTCGTGAGCCACGGATGCTCGCTGACGAGCTGCTCGGCGACCTCCGCGTCACCGAGTCGGCGCCGCGACACGCGGGCCCCGCGGCCGGCCCGGCGCCTGCCCCAACCCCGAGCAAGGCCAAGACGATCCCCCCGATCGACAGCCTGGTCAGCCGCCCCTCGACGCCCACCAACGATCGACATGGCGACCTCCTCGGCCGCCTCGCCGTCGACAGCGGGATGCTGACGATGGACCAGCTCGGCGTGCTGACCCGGCAGCAAGGCCGCATGGTCGGCAAGCTGATCGGCGAGCTCCTCGTCGAGAAGGGCTACGCCACACAGGAGCAGATCGACGAGCTGCTCGATACCCAGCGCCAGCTGCGCAGCCGGACGGAGGAGCTACGAGCCATCAAGGTCACCGAAGGGAGAGACCCGGTCGACCTCGACGGGCTCCCGCTGACCACCGACGCCAGCTCGATGACGGCAGCGATCCAGGCTGAGACCAACCGACGACCGGCGGCTGACCTCTCCGCGACACTGCCGGTGCTCGACCAGCGCGTCGCCGAGGCCGAAGACTCACCGAAGGTCGCGACGCATCGTCGGACGCCGACCGACCTCGACGGCTGGCTGAAGAGCGCCATAGAGGGCGGCGCCAGCGACGTGCTGCTCCACGCCGGAGCGCAACCCAGGCTGCGCCGTCTCGGCGAGCTCGCCAACCTGGCCAACGAGCCGCTCCCCGACGACGTCTGCCGACCGCTTCTCTTGGCTGCCCTAGACGACGCGCAGCGCGCGCAGCTCGGCGAGGCCGGCGAGCTCGACCTGGCCTACGCCTCCGACGTCGGCCGCTTCCGCGCCAACATCTACGAGGACCAGCGCGGCCTCTGTGGCGTCTTCCACTACATCCCGGCCGAGCCCCCTACCCTCCATGACCTCGATCTCCCCGGCGACCTAGCCAAGGTCGTCAACGTGCACCAGGGCCTCGTGCTGATCACCGGCCCTGCGGGCTGCGGCAAGACCTCGACCCTGGCGGCGCTGATCAACATCCTCAACGAGGAGCGTGCCGAGCACATCCTGACTGCCGAAGACCCTGTGGAGTATCTGCACCGCTCGAAGTCTTGCCTGGTCAACCAGCGGCAGGTGCACCGTGACACGGCGAGCTTCGGGCAGGCGCTCCGCGCGGCGCTCCGCGAAGACCCGGACGTGATCTGCATTGGCGAGCTGCGCGACCTCGAGACCATCGCGCTGGCGCTCTCGGCGGCCGAGACCGGACACCTGGTGCTGGCGACGATGCATAACGCCAGCGCGATCCGCGCGATCAACAGCCTCGTCGGCGCCTACCCGCCAGAGCAACAGCCGCAGGTGCGCACCATGCTCTCGGAGTCGCTCCGCGCGGTGATCGCTCAGCGGCTCTTGCCGCGTAGGGACGGTACGGGGATGGCCCTCGCCCTCGAGCTGCTGCTGGTCAACCGCGCCGTGTCGAACCTGATCCGCGAAAACCGCACCTTCCAGCTCGGATCCGTGCTGCAGATGGGTAAGGGCGAGGGGATGCGGATGCTCGACCACTCGCTGGCAGCGCTGGTCGAGAGTGACGTGATCAGCGTCGAGGTGGCCCGCGCCGCCGCCGACAACCCCGAGCGCTTCGCCGCTCAGCCAGGCGAGCGGTAGAGGAGCCATGGCAGACATCGACCAGCTCTTGAGCTACCTGAGAGAGCATAACGGCTCCGACCTCCACCTCGCCGCGAACCTCGCGCCGCGGGTGCGCATCAGCGGCCAGCTCGAGCGCGTCCCGGACTGGCCCCCCATCGACGACGGGGCGCTGCGCGAGATGGTCCGCGAGATCGCGCCACAGCGCTGCTGGGACCACTACGAGCAGCAGCGCGACAGCGACTTCGCCTACGGTCTGGCCGACGGCACGCGCTTCCGCGTCAACGCCTTCGTCCAGCAAAACGGCGCCGGGGCGGTGCTGCGGATCATCCCCGACACGATCGTGCCGCTCGATCAGCTCGGGCTCCCGGAGGCGATCAACGAGCTCGTCCACCTGCGCAAGGGCCTGGTGCTGGTCACCGGCCCCACGGGCTCGGGCAAGTCGACGACGCTGGCGGCGATCATCGACGGGATCAACAAGCGCTACCCGCGCCACATCGTGACCATCGAAGACCCAATCGAGTTCGTCCACCGCGACATCCGCAGCCTGGTCACGCAGCGGGAGGTCCATCAGCACACGCGGAGCTTCGCCGCCGCGCTGAAGGCCGCCCTGCGCCAGAACCCAGACGTCGTGCTCGTTGGCGAGCTCCGCGACGAGGAGACCATCGACCTTGCCGTGAAGGCCGCCGAGATGGGTGTGCTGGTCTTCGGCACGCTGCACACCAACAGCGCCGTGAAGACCATCGACCGCCTCGTCGACGCCTTCCCCTCCAACCGCCAGTCGCAGGTGCGGCTCAGCCTCTCGGAGTCGCTCGAGGCGGTGGTCGCCCAGCTGCTGCTGCGCACCGTCGACGGCGAGCGCTGCGCGGCCAACGAGATCCTCCTGCGCACCACCGCGCTGCCAAACATCATCCGCGAAGGCAAGACTCCGCAGCTCAAGACGGTGATCGAGAGCGGTAAGGCCAAGGGCATGCAGTCGATGGACGACGCCCTCGAGGGGCTGGTGAAGGCGGGAACGATCGGCGCCGAAGACGCCTACCGCAAGGCCGAAGACAAGCCGCGCTTCGAGCGGCTGCTCTAGAGCGCGAACGCGTCGCGCCTCTTCTCAGCACGTCCTACCGCAGCTCAGGCGCGGCGGACATAGCGCGCCTCGCGGGTGTCGACGACGAGCTTGTCGCCGGGGTTGACGAAGAGTGGGACCTGGATCTCGAGACCCGTCTCGAGCGTGGCCGACTTGGTCACGTTGGTCACGGTGTCGCCCTTGACGCCAGGATCGCACTCCTTGACCTCGAGCTCGACGGTGTTGGGGACCTCGACACCGATGCAGGCTCCGTCGAAGAACACGGCGCGGACCTCGTCGTTTTCGCGGATGTAACCCAGCTCGGTCTCGATGTCGTCGCGCTTGAGCGGGAACTGCTCGTAGTTCTCGCTATCCATGAAGTAGAAGGTGTCGTTGCTCTCGGCGTAGATGTACTGGCAGGGGCGAACCTCGAAGTTCGGATCCTTCAGCCGCTCGCCGGACTTGAAGGTCTTGCTGACCAGCTGCTTGCTGCGGAGGTTGCGCAGCTTGGTCTTGATCAGCGTTGCTGCCCCGCGGGCCGAGGGGGATTGAACGCTGATATCGGTGACGACGTAGGGATCGCCGTCGAGCTCGATGCGCACGCCGCGTTTGAGGTCGCTTGTCGAGGGCACGGGGCCTCCTTGTTCGTTGCGCTGCAAGCCGTAGCATCCTGCCGAGGAGCCGTCACGCGCTGAAGCTCGTAACGCTTCGCGGCCCTGACGCCTCTCGCAGCCGATGCAACGTTACCTCCTGGTGCTCGTCGCCTGCGCCACGCTTGGCCTGGCCCCCTTCCTCCCAGAGCCCCACCTCTGGGGCAAGCTGCGCTGGGTCGCCGGCGGCGCCAAGGGGATGGGGCCGATGGACTGGTTCGACCTGCTGATGCACGGCGCGCCCTTCCTCGCGCTCCTCGGGATGGGCCTCTTCGACCTTCTGGGCTGGCTGCGAGGCGAGCGAGGTATCAGGAAAACCTAGAGGTGTCAGGAAAACCTAGAGGTGTCAGGAAAACCTAGGAGATCGCCTCAACGGCGAAGCAGCCGCCGCAGCCGCTGCCCGAGCGACGGGCGCTCGCCGCGAAAAAGCAGCTCGAGCTGACCGCTAGCGTAAAAGCGATGGGCGCGCCAGAGCGCCTGACAGCGTCGTCCCAGCTCACTGTTGACGCCGCGGAGCCGAACTCGCCAGCTCATCTGGCCGCTGAGACCGAGCTTCTGCTCCACCCGCGACAGCTCGCCTGACGTCGCAGCCACCAGCGCCGTCATCAGCGCCTTCGCGGCGCAGCGGCTACCCTCCACGCGGTCGATCGCCCGCTGCTGGCTCTCCTGCGCCTCCCAGAGCCCATCGCGGAGCCGGCGGGCTGCCCAGTCGAGCTCGCCCTCGGGCAGCCTCAACGGCGTCAACGCCTCGAGCTGCCGACCGAAGCGCCAGGAGGCCACGCGACGCTCGACCGAGCCCATGGCGTCCAGGCCGCGAAGCAGCTGCAGCGTGCGATAAAGCTCCTGATAGAGCAGCTGCGCGTCTGGGAGCGAGGTCACAGAACTCGCTGGTGCCCACACAGCACCCCACGCCCAGACATCCTCTTGTTGAGAGCGCGCCTCTGCAACCCACACCTGCCCCACGGCTTTCCTCCGACCTGACGCGCTCGCTCGCGCGAAGACATCAACGCTGACAAAAATACCGTTACCCAGGGAGCCGCGCAAGCAGCAATGCGACATGTGGGCTAGTCACCTACCCATCGCGGCTATGAAACAAATGTCCGAAGATGCGCTCTGTGAGGGTTTAGCGAGGGTGCCCATTGTCAGGCATCGGTGTCAGACGACACCCTCCGGCTCAATCAAAGGCAAACGCAAATACAAACGCAAATACAAACGTTTACAAGCCAGACAACACCTGGTTCCGATGTTGCAAAGAGACCCTCACGCCACCGCAGGAGGTCTCGATGCCCCGTTCCGCTTTCCTCATCACGACAACGCTTGTGACGCTGCTCGCCCTCACCGCTTCAGCTCGGGCTGAGGAGTCGACGGATCAGCTACTCCAGCAGCTGATCCGGGCGGTGAAGGCGAAGAACGCTGCGCCTACCACCAAGCCCGCACGCCCAACCATCACCAAACCCGCACGCCCGGCGCCGCTCCAACGCCCGCCGACCCCGAAACCCACCAACGCCAAGGCGACCGTGAGGGTGTCACGAGCGCGCGTTTTCCTCTTTCTCGCTCCCGTCGCCACGAGCGACGACAAGGCCTCGCGCGACCTCGGCGCCGTGCTCGCCCGCCTCGTCGAGGCTCGCCTAAACAAGCTCGAGTCGGTCAAGCCTAAGACCCCAACGCAGCTGCCCGGGCTGCCGAAGCTGCTAGCGAGCTACGGAGATCTGGGCAAGCTCGATCGCGTCTCCTTGATCGCGATCAAAAACCACACGGGAGTTGACGGTCTGATCCGCTTGCGGGTCGCGCAGAAGGGCACGCTCTTCGAGGTCGAGGCCCGCTACTGGGACTTCCGAAACGGCCGGCTCTTTCGCAAGCGCCACGTCATCGGCGACCTGGACGCCACGCTCTTCGCCGTGCTGCAGCGCGACCTCGTGGCCTTCGCCACCCGAATCCGCCGCAGCTACCGCGTCACCCTGCGTGTCCGCTCGACTCCCAACGGCTGCAGCGTGCTGCTCAACGGCCGCAAGATCGGCAAGACACCGCTGGTCAGGGAGCTGCGGGCCGGTCGCTACCACGTCGAGCTCAAGAAGCGCGGCTACCGCCCCTATCGACGCAGCTTCAACCTCGTCGATGGCGACACGCTGAACGTTCAAGCGGCGCTCTACAACCCGGTGGCCGCCCGTTTCCTCAACGCCAAGCCAGGCTTTCGCATCGACGCGCGAGAGCTCAACCTCGGCTATCGATACGTGTACCTGCCAGGCCTCGACGACCTCTCGGACCACGCCCACTTCTTCAATGCCGAGGTGCTGCTGCGGGTTGGACGCTTCGACTTCGGCGCGCGCTTCGCGGCCAGCGGCCTCTCAACGCAGAAGACCCTCGACACCTTTGTCGGCCCCGATGAGGGCCTCAACACCCAAGACCACCTGCTGATCCAGCCCCAGGCGCTGCTCAAATACACGCTCCTCGAGAAGTTCTCCTTCGCCTCTCTGCGGCTCTGTACGGCTCAAGGCTTCACCTACGCACGGACCGAGGGCAGCGATCGGGCGGACTCTGCCTGGAGCTACGCCGCGGATGTCTACGTCGAGCTCATCACCCGCATCGGTCGCTCGGGCAACTTCAGCTTCGAGCTGCAGCTCGACCTCGGCCTGGCCTACCTCGGCCGCGTCCCCTACACCGAACGCCGCTTCAGCCTCTTCGGCGAAGCCGCCGGCGAGCAGAAGAAGCGCCATATGCTCGGCCCAATGGCCGCTCTGGCGCTCCGCTTCAGCTTCTTCAACGACATCTTCTAGGAGGCCCCCGATGCGCCATCGCTCCCTTCATCTGCTCGCCCCGCTCTCGTTGCTCACAGCGACCCTCGTCGGCGCCTGCGGCAAAACCGACGATCCGGGCTTCGTCTACCAAAACCAGATCTTTCGCGACACGGAGCTGATCAGCGCCGCGAAGAGCGGCAGCGACGCCACGCCCGCCTTCTCCTGGCAGGCCCTCGGCGAAAAGCACGTCGCCCTCGCGATCTTCAGCGAGCCGATCCAGGTCGCCCAAGCTCGGATCGTCAACAGCGACAAGGTCGTCTGGCTCTGGCATAGCGGACTGGGTAAGGGCCGGGAGGGCAACGTGCTCTTCGAGCAGGGGGCCAAAGACGAAGCCGGCACCCCTCCACCGACGAAGCTCGCGCCAGGGACCTACTACTGGGCCGTCTGGGCGCTCGACGAGGGCGGCCACCCGATCGCCTCGAGCGTGGAGAACACCCTCACGGTGCCTTGAACGCCAGAGCGGAGGGTGGTGGAGGTCTTCGGCGCTCGTCGAAGAGCAAGCGATGATCGTGCCAACGCCCGAGTCCGAGTCGATGCCCTGCTTGCGGGGGGCCCGTAGGGTCGGCTATGGTGCCCTCCAACGGAGATGAAAGCGATCGAGAGCCTCCAGTTCATCCGAGAGGTCGGCGAGTTGTCGGCCCTCACCCTCGGCTACAACGCAGCCGTCTGGGTGGGAAACCTGATCGACGATGAGCAAGGGACGATCGAGCTCCAGATCGGTCATCTCCTCGGGCGGCGGATCATGAGCCACCTCGACCTCGCGGTGGAGGTGCGCGGCGCCGAGCATGTCGACGAGCTCTGGCGGCAGGGCGCCGAGTACGCCGTGGTCTCGACCCACGCGAGCTACCTCGACTGGGCGGTGATCCTCGGCTACTTCCCCTCCCCCGTGCGCTTCATCGCCAAGATGGAGCTGGCGAAGGTGCCAGCCATCGGGCGCTTTTTGCGGCTACGCGGCGTGCTGATCGACCGAAAACGGGGCATCGGCGCCAAGGAGGCGATCAAGAACGCGATCGTCGACGAGATCAAGTGGCCGATCCTGATCTTCGCCGAGGGCACGCGCAGCTTCGACGGCGTCGTCCAGCCCTTCAAGCGCGGCGGCCTGACCCTCCTCGCAGAGGCCGGTCAGATCCTCGTCCCCGTGACGATCCTTGGCACCCACGCCGCGGTCCCTCGCGGTCAGACGGTGATCCGCCGAGGCGGCCGCGTCGGCCTCTTCATCGACGAGCCCGTCACCCCAAAAGACGTCCCCGATCCCCAAGCTCGCGTCGACGAATGTGAGCGCCGCGTCCACGCCCGCTTCGATCGCGAGCGCGACACCTTCGGCCCCCCGCGCTAGCACCCCCACAAAGCCCTCCCATCGCCGGGCACAGCACTGCCGGCCGCGCTGTCTAGAGCGCTGATTGAGCCCGGACCGAGCGAGGCGACGCGATTCCGGCCGAGACCGCGGAGCGAAAACGCAGCCATAGTGGTGTTAGGGCGAGTTTGAGCGATAACGAGATCGGTTCGAAGGGCTGGTCACGACAGGAGGGCTAGATCAACAGGCTGCCAGGCCCGACGATCACCGACGCGCTGGTCGAGCCTCGCTGCGCGCATCGCTTCGGCCGCGCAATAGAAACGTGAGTGAGCGTGCGTTCCTTCAGCGTCGGCGCCACGCTCCGCCGGCTCTTCGACGAACACCTCACACCGAGAGAGCAGCACTATGCCTGTACCCACCGCTCTTCTCTGATAAACTCAACCCCGCTAGCTGGAGCGTAACATGCATCACACCGTCCGACCTATAACGATAACGCTGACGTTCACCGTGGTGCTCGTCGGCTGCGGCGACGGAGGCGTCGCCCACACGCCCCGAGATGGCGGTGGCGGCGACAGAGACATCGGGACTGTCTTTCCCGACGCGGCGATCCCGCCAGACGGCAAGGGCCCAGCCTGCAAGAAAAACGAAGACTGCAAGGGAGGCGTCTGTCTCAACGGCAGCTGTTGCGCCAGCGCCGATCAGGTCTGCGGCGACCTCTGCTGTGCGGCGGGCAAGGCCTGCTTCGCCAACGCCTGCGTAACGCCAGGCAAGGTCTGCTACTCGGCTGGAGACTGCGATCCCGGGCAGTACTGCGAGCCAACCCTCGGACCGAACGGCGGCAGCAACGCCGACGGCGGCGTCCCTGACGCGGGAGCCGGCAACAGCGACGCCGGCGGCGCTGGCCAGGTCTGCCTCAGCCCACCTCCAACCGCTGGGCGTTGCCTCGACCTGCCTGAGCGCTGCGGGGCGACGCCGACCCCCGGCTGCCTCCCCACCTGCGAGTTCAAGCCCACACCAGCCAAGACCCTCGACGCCGAGCAGGAGTGGCATTGGGGCGCATCCAACGTCAAGAAGTACAAAGACTATGTCGATGTCTGGTCGACGCCGGTGGTCGGCCGCCTCACCGACACCAACTGTGACGGCAAGGTCAACGAGCTCGACCCCCCGAATATTATCGTGATCGCCGGCGACGCGAAGGGCAGCCAATGCGCCGCCAAGCCCCCAGCTTGCCTCGAGGGCGTACTCCGCGTGCTCGACGGCGCGAGCGGGCAGGAGATCTGGTCGCTGCGCAAGCCCGGCCTCGGCACGACCGGCTTCTCGGCGGTGACCCTAGCTCTCGGCGACGTCGATCGCGATGGCCACCTCGAGATCGTCGGCGTCGACAGCAACGCCCACATCGTGATTGTCGACTATACGGGCAAGCTGAAGGCTACCAGCGACAAGCCGATCCCCCAGGCGCTGAAGGGCGACCTCACGGTCAACACCAGCTTCGGCTGGGGCGGCGGGCTGTCGCTGGCCGACATAAACGGTGATGGCAAGGTCGAGGTCGCCTACGGGCACTCCCTGTTTACGATTAACGCCAAGGGCACCAAGGTGACCTTCGTCGCCAAGGGCAAAGGCGGGCACGGCGGCGGCCCGACTCGGGCGCTCTCATCGTTTTCGGACATCAACGGCGACGGCAAGCAAGAGCTCCTCGTCGGCAACAGCGCCTACGCCTATGATGGCAAGACGATGACCGAGCTATGGACCAACACGGAAGTGGGCGACGGCTACACCGCGGTGGCCGACTTCGACGGTGACGGCAAGCCCGAGGTCGCGCTCTTGATCAGCGCCGCTAACAACAGAGGCAGCCTAGCGATCTTACAGGGCAAGACAGGCAAGCTCCTTGCCGGCCCCTTCAAGCTCCCTGGTACGGGCAACGGCGGGCCACCCACGGTGGCCGACTTTGATGGGGCCCTCCCCAGGCGCCCGGAGATCGGCGTGGCGAAGGCCAACTACTACTCGGTAACCAAGGTCGACCTCTCAGCCAAGAAGGAGGCCGACAAGCTGAAGTTGCTCTGGAAGCAGGCCAACCACGACTTCTCCTCCTCGGTCACGGGCTCGACAGTCTTCGACTTCGAAGGGGATGGCGCCGCGGAGGTGATCTACAACGACGAGTGCTTCATCTGGGTCTACGACGGTAAGACCGGCGCCGTGAAGTTCGCCCACCCGACCACCTCCTTCACCGCCACCGAGGCCTCATTGGTCGCCGACGTGGACGGCGACGGCCGCGCCGAGATGGTGATGATCGCCAACCGCGCCAACCCGACAGACTGGAAATGTAACGTCACGCCCTGGACCACCCCAGACCCGACGCTCAACCGTCCGGCCTGGGAGCCCCCAGCAGGGCAGACCGCCTGGAGCGGGATCACCGTCTTCGGTGGCAAGGGTGGCAGCTGGGTCGGCACGCGTACGCTCTGGAACCAACACACCTACCACGTCTCGAATATCTGCGACTCGCGAGACAGCGCCTGCCACACCAACGAAAACCAATATGGCGTAATCCCGGCGATCGAGAAGACCAACTTCACCGTCACCTGGCTCAATAACTACCGTCAGAACGTGCAAGACAAGGGGATCTTCGACGCCCCAGATCCGTCGCTCGCGCTGCGCGTAGACTGCCAAGCCGGCAAGAGCACGGGCTCGATGACGCTGCGCAGCACGCTGCGAAACCTCGGCCTCGCCCTGCTCCCCGCTGGGGTGAAGGTCGGCTTCTTCGTCCGCGAGACCCAAAGGGAGAGGCTACTCGGCGAGGTCACCACCACCTCGCCGCTCTTCCCCGGCCAGGCTGTGGAGCTGCTCTACACCACGAAGGCCAAAGACGGCGTGACCGCGAAGAGCATCTTCATCGCGAAGATCCTGATCGACCCAAACACCAAGACCTTCAACGAATGCCGCACAGACAACAACACCTCTAACCCAGCCAAGAACCCCTGCGTCCTGCAGTGATGGCGCCGTCTGGCTAGCTCTTCTCCTCGCCGGCCTTCTCGTGATGCCAACCCTCGGGCGTCTCTGGTGCGTCGAGCCAGCTCACGCGCCCGCTCTGTACGTCGTACATACAGCCGACAATACCAATCTGCCCCACCTCGACCAGCGAGCGGATCGTGTCGCTCATCTCGAGGATATGGTGGAGCTCATGCTTCACATGGCCGACAGCGACCTCATCGACGAGCTCCCAGCGCTCCTCCGATGAGAGCTCGGCCCAGTTGGCGACCCGCTCCGGGTCGATCGCGTTGCTGATGTCGTCGAGCATGGGGCCGAGAAACCCTATCGCCTTGCGGGCGCGAGCCTCACCGATGCCGAGCGTCGCCTCGATGGCCATCACGATCGCCTGGTTGCGGGTGTGGCCCATCACCACGATCAGCTTCGTCCCCTCACCGCAGACCACGGCGTACTCGAGGCTCCCGAGGGCCGCGTGGCTGGCCACGTTGCCGGTGGTTCGCACGCAGCGTAGGTCGCCGAGGCCGACGTCGAAGATCACCTCCACCGGCGTGCGCGCGCTGGTGCCGCTGAGCACGATCGCTAGCGGGTGGTGATCCTCGGACGTGATGTCGAGCTGGCGACGGAGGTCTCGGATCAGCGGTCGCCCCTCGGCGAAGCGCTCGTTGCCCTCGACGAGGATCTGCTGGACGGCCGCCGGGACGAGCTTGTTGTGCATCTCGCGGGTGGTGTAGTCGACATACGCCGTCCGGTCCTCGAGAAGATAGTGCTCACGAAACCCCACCAGGCTGACCTGCACGCCGCGGGCCGGCGCCGTCTCGTTTTCGTAGTCGCGGATCAGCGTCAGCACGTCGGCGTCGATATAGTCGGTCGAGCGAGCGTCGAGCATCACCTGACCGCCGGGGGGTACCTCGTCGAGGGCTTTGAGCAGCGCGGCGCGGTTGAGGAAGCTGACCTGCGTCGACAGCTCGATGCGGGTGACCTCGCCGCCGATATGCTGCTCGTGGATCTTGGTCAGCGGCTTACGCAGGTTGCTGTTGAGGATCGAGAACACGCTCGCCGCGAGGCCGATCAGGATCCCGATCAGTAAGTCCGTAGCGAGGATCATCCCCACCGTGATCAGGAAGCGGGCGGCCTCGGCGCGGCCGCTCTGCCACATCTGCTTGAAGAGCGCTGGGCTGGCCAACTTCAGGCCCGTAGCGATCAGGATCGCCGCCAAGCAGGAGAGCGGGATCCGGTTGAGCCAATGGGGTAAGACGGCGACGCTGACCAGCAGCAGCACGCCGTGGAGCAGGGCCGAAGCCTTGGTGCGGTTGCCGGTGTTGATGTTGACCGAGCTGCGGACGATCACCGAGGTGATCGGCAGGCCGCCGAGCATCCCAGCGACGATGTTGCCCACGCCCTGGGCGATCAGCTCCCGGTTCGGTGGCGAGATGCGCTGCCGCGGATCGAGCTTGTCGACCGCCTCGAGGTTAAGCAGGGTCTCGAGGGTCGCCACCGCGGCGATGGTGATGGCGCCGGTGTAGACGGCGGTGTTGGTCAGCTGGCTGAAATCCGGCAGCTTGAAGAGCCCGAAAAAGCCGCTGACATTGGCCGCGACGGGCACCTGCACCAGGTGGGCCTTGCCCAGCACCCACCCCTCACCGAAGGTGGTGAGCGCTATCGCTCCACCCACGCCACCGAGCACGACGATCAGCGGCGCCGGGATCGGCAGCGCCTTGAGCTTGTCGGAGCGCTGCCAGAGCAGGAGCAGCGCCAGCGACGAGAGCCCGATCACGAGCGCCGCTGGGTGGAGGTCTCCGAGCGTCCGCCACAGCGCACTGAAGGTGTTCTCCTGGTTCACCTGCGAAAACGACATATCCCCCGTCGGGTCCGAGTCATGGCCGAAGAGGTGGGGGATCTGCTTGAGGATCAGCAGCAGGCCGATCGCGGCGAGCAGCCCCTTGATCACGCTGGTAGGCACGAAGGCGGCGATGGACCCGGCGCGCAGCACGCCGAGCAAGACCTGCATCGCCCCCGCGATGACCACGGCGAGCAAGAACGCCTCGAAGCTCCCAAGCCCGCTGATCTGGGCGGCCACCACCGCGGCGAGCCCGGCGGCGGGCCCCGAGACGCTGGTCGACGAGCCGCTCAGGGCGCCGACGACGATCCCGCCGACGATCCCCGAGATCAAGCCGGCGAAGAGCGGCGCGCTCGACGCCAGCGCGATGCCGAGGCAGAGCGGCAACGCGACGAGGAAGACCACCACGCCGGCCGTGATGTCGGCGGGGTAGAAAAGCTTGCCATCCGGGGCGCCGGTGGTCACCGGTGGCTGCCCAGATGATTTTGTTTTCGTTTGTTTTTCTGGTGTTTTTTCCATGTGCTCCTGCTTCCGCGAGCGCCAAAGGCTAGCCGAGTCGGGCCAGCATTCAAACGAAAGCCGGTCCGTCGCGGTACGAAAGGTGATGGCAAGTAAACGATGGCAAGTAAACGCTGTCTCGCCGGCACGCCATGCGCTAACCCTCGGGCATGGAAACCACCGGCCTGGAACCCATCGCGCTCTCCCACGATGTCCCGCTGGGACGCGGGATCTACTGCAACCGCACCCTCAACCTGCGCGCCGTCAAGGCCATCGGCTACGACATGGACTACACGCTGATCCACTACAAGGTGGAGGCGTGGGAGCAGCGAGCCTACGAATACCTGCAAGACAAGCTCGTCGAGCGCGGCTGGCCGATCGCCGAGCTGCGCTTCGACGAGGCCTTGACGGTCCGCGGCCTGGTCCTCGACCTCGAGCTAGGCAACATCGTCAAGACCAACCGCTTCGGCTACATCAAGCAGGCGGCTCATGGCACGGCGCCGCTGCCCTTCGACCAGCAGCGGCTGGTCTACGCCAGCACCAACGTCGACCTCGCCGACGAGCGCTTCGTCTTCGTCAACACGCTCTTTTCGAAGAGCGAGGTCTGCATGTACACCCAGCTGGTCGACCTCCTCGACGCCGGAGAGCTCTGCGGCGTGATGGGCTACACCGACCTCTACAAGCAGGTCAAACGCCACCTCGACGAAGCGCATATGCAGGGCGCGCTGAAGGCGGAGATCCTCGCCGACCCTGAGCGCTTCATCGAGCTCGACCCGGAGACGCCCCTGGCGCTCCTCGACCAGCGCCACGCCGGCAAGAAGCTGCTGCTATACGTTACTTGGAATCAGCCTCCCCGACGGGTAGAGAGGCTGATCCGAGGAGGCTCATGGCCAGTCGATCGAAGGAGATCCGGTGGGATCGCTTTC